>Ga0316217_10000229_pt1 | contig 83462 bp, 77 predicted proteins | sample 1anoAmetaG_FD_203633 | JGI IMG/M metagenome (GOLD analysis project Ga0316217, IMG submission 203633) | Freshwater microbial communities from Trout Bog Lake, Wisconsin, USA - 1anoA | ecosystem: Environmental > Aquatic > Freshwater > Lake > Hypolimnion/Profundal zone | place: USA: Wisconsin...
CAATACCGCTTCAACCGCCGCTTCAATCTACGTGACTTGCTCCCTAGATTTGTGAGGGCAGCTGCTGGGAATGGAAGCCGCCCGGAGCGCTGGTTGCGGTTGGCTGAAGCTTAACACCAATCAGGAAGGGGATTGAACAATTTTAGAACCCCTCGCCCCCCGGGAGAGGGAGAGTTGGAGCGGGATGATGCGAGGCCCGCTCTAAACCGCCTACCTGATCACTTCCAGCGAGTAGCCGCTCTGGGCCAAGTGGTGGGTGACGTCCTGGATGTGCTCGACCCCACGGGTCTCCAATTCCACCAGCACCTCGGTCTTGCCGATGGGGAGCGACTTGGAACGCCGGTCGTGGGTGATAATGGAGATGTTGGCCCGGGTGTCGGCTATCTCCGCAGTTAGCCTTGCCAGGGCACCCGGGATGTCGTCCAACTCCACCTTGAGCTTCAGATAGCGACCGGCCGCCAACAGCCCCCGCTCCACTACGACGGCGATGGTCTTCACGTCGATGTTGCCGCCGGAAAGTAGCGCCACCGTTTTGCCGGAAAGCCGCTTCACGCGGCCGTTCAATAAAGCCGCCAGCCCCACAGCGCCAGCTCCCTCCACCATCAGCTTGTTGCGCTCCAATAGCGACACGATCGCTTGGGCGATCTCCTCCTCCTCGACCAGCACGACCTCGTCCACCAGGTCCCGCACCACCGGGAAGGTGAGGTTCCCCACCGTCTTCACCGCGATGCCGTCGGCGAGACTCGGCCTGATCGGAACGGTGACGATCTGCCCTTTCCTGAGCGATTGCTGCATGGACGGGGCGGCCGCCGACTCGACGCCAATGATCCGCACCCGCGGGTGGGTCTCCTTGATGGCACAGGCGATTCCCGCGATCAGCCCGCCGCCGCCGATCGGAACCAGGATGTTGGCTAGGTCGGGTAGGTCCTCCAAAAGCTCGAGTCCGATGGTTCCCTGTCCGGCGATGACCTGAGGGTCGTTGAAGGGGTGCACGAATAGCGCGCCGCTCGCCTCGGCTTCCAGCAGCGCCGCCGCGCACGCCTCGTCGAAGTTCTTACCTTGCAGGACCACGGTCGCGCCGTAGTCGCGGGTGGCGAATACCTTCTGGGGAGGGGTGCTTTCCGGCATGTAGACGGTTGCCTTGACACCGAGCAGGTCCGCCGAGAAGGCGACCCCCTGGGCGTGGTTTCCCGCCGAGGCGGTGATCACGCCGCCGGAGAGCCGTTCGCGGGGCTGAGAAGTCATGAAGTTCAGGGCGCCGCGGATCTTGAAGGCGCCGGTACGCTGCAGGTTCTCGCATTTGAAGTAGAGCGGCAGGCCGAGCCGCTCGCTGAAGTGCTGGGCGTGGATCAGTTCCGTGCGGCGCACCCGTTTCTTAAGTCTCTGGGCCGCGTCCAGGATCAGGTTGTAATCGAGCATTGGTTACCGTCCGGTCGGGTTAGTGTTTGTGGTCGTGATGCTCGCAGGAACAGCCGCCCTGCGCGTGCCGGTGGGGATGCGAGTGCGGATGCGCGTGAGACGTGGCGCGTGGGCGGTGCCGGAACTGCTTGGCCGCGCCCTCGGTCTCGGAGCAGCGGGTGCTCTCCAGCTGCAGGGTGGTATGGGAGATGTGGAAACGCTCGAACAGGCGCTCCTCGATCTTCCTCAGCATGCCGCCATGCTCGCCTCGGAAGCTCGCCGGAACCACCACGTGCCCGGAGAGCGCGTTGATGTGGGAGCAGATGGTCCAGATGTTGAGGTGGTGCACCTCCTCCACCCCTTCAATATCGCGGATGGCGCTCGCCACCTGGTTCACGTCCAGCCCGCGCGGCACCCCCTCGAGGAGGATGTGCAGTGACTCCCGCACCACGCGCCAGGAGCCCCAGAAGATCACGAAGCCGATGCCGACCGAGATGAGCGCGTCGAGCAGGTACCAGGAGGTGAAGTACATCACGATGCCGCCGACGATGACGCCCACCGAGGCCGCAGCATCCCCGACCATGTGCAAGAAGGCGGCGCGCACGTTCAGGTCGTCGTGTGAGTGGGAGTGCAGTGCGCCCGCGGCAAAGAGGTTCATGGCGAGGCCGACCGCCGCTATCAGCATCATGGGGAGGCTTTTCACCGTCTCGGGGTGATAGATCCTCCCCAAGGCCTCGTAGCAGATGATCGCCGCGATGATAAAGACCGTGGAGCCGTTTATGAAGGAGGCGAAGACCTCCATCCGGTGCCAGCCGAAGGTGCGGGTGTCGCTTGCCGGGTAGGAGGAAAGCTTGATCGCGGCAAGCGAAAGGAGCAGCGCGAAGAGGTCGAGAAAGACATGGGCTGCGTCCGAAATGAGCGCCAGGGAGTTGGTCCAAAGCCCCCCGGCAAGCTCGGCGACGAGGGTGGCCGCGGTGAGAAAGATGGCGAACTTGAAACGTCCGGCAATGCTCTGGTCCAGCTCGGTTTCGGCGTGCGCGTGCATGTGGTGCCCCGGCAGAAGGGGGCAAAGCCCCCTCCTGGCTCACGGTGGTTAGAAGCTTAGGGCCGCCTTCAAGGAATAGATCGGGCGGACCTGGTACTCCGCCTCGGCGGTGATGCCGAAGAGCGGCAGGGGGGAAATCTTTAGCCCGGCGAAGACGCGCGGCTGCCAGATTTCCTCGGATTTAAGCTGCCCCAGTCCTGGGGTATTGGTAGAGAATGACTGCAGGTTGCCGGTTGCCCTGCTGTTGACCCAAACTGCGCCGCCGCCGGCGTAAGGGGTAAGAAAAAGGATACCCTTACTGAGGGAGGCGTCGATCCCGGCGGTCTGCAGGTTCAAGTCGCTCACCCCGGTAAGCCTCGTGTAGGTGCCACGGATGCCGAGCGCAGGCGTCGCCATTGTCCCGTCAAGGAGCGCCTTGCTCACTTCAGCGCCGTACAGTTTTATGTTGGAATCGGGCACATAGGAGTACATCGCGCCGATATCGATTCCGAAGGGGAGTCCTTTCCTGACCCGGACTTTGGGGAGGTACAGGTAGGAAGGGGCGTCGTTGCCGAAGGCGGCTTTCCAGTAGCTGCTGTCACTCTTGATGTTGATCGCGGAGGCCTCGATACCCGCGTCGAAACCGGTAATCCCCAGGGGGGCGGGCGGAGCAGTGTTCCGGTAAGAAATTGCGGCGCCAGCCTCCTTGCTCAGGCTCCTGAAATCACCCTGCGCAATACCTGATGAAAAATTGATGTCCTTTGCCATGGCCTGGGTCCCCACACACAGAACCAGGGAGAGGGCAACCACTAAATGTTTTTTCACATGTTCCTCCGTTCTCATTGAATGTCCGATTATTTTTAATCTTAGCAGAGGCACCTATTCCGGTCAATCACTTAGCGGTTTGCCGCCTTGCAATTTTACCGGTATCCTGTTAATCTTCCCGGCACATCCTGTTGGAGGTTATTGCAAATGGAACCGATTCACCACCGTCTCATCATCCTCGGCTCAGGGCCCGCCGGCTTCAGCGCAGCGGTCTATGCTGCACGTGCCAACCTCAATCCCGTCCTGATAACCGGACTCCAGCCGGGGGGGCAGCTGACGACCACGATGGAGGTGGACAACTGGCCGGGAGACCCGGACGGCGTGATGGGAAGCGACCTGATGGAACGGATGAGGCGGCACGCGGAGCGCTTCGGCACCCTGATCATTTCCGACCATATCCACAAGGCGCAGGTCAAGAAGCCACCCTTTCTGCTGGAAGGCGACAGCGCCAGCTACCTCTGCGACGCGCTCATCATCGCAACCGGTGCCTCGGCCCGCTACCTGGGGCTCCCCTCCGAGGAAGCCTTCAAGGGAAAGGGCGTTTCCGCCTGCGCCACCTGTGACGGGTTTTTCTACCGGGGCAAGCCGGTCGCCGTCATCGGCGGTGGCTCCACGGCGATCGAGGAGGCGCTCTACCTCTCCAACATAGCGAGCCACGTGACCATCGTGCACCGCAGGGACCGTTTCCGCGCCGAGAAGATCCTCACCCAGAGGCTGATAGACAAGACCAAGGATGGCAACGTCACCATCGAATGGAACCACAACCTGGAGGAGGTGCTGGGCGACGCCTCCGGGGTCACCGGGGTGCGCATCCGGCACGCGAGCGGCTCGGACAAGGTGATACCGGTGCACGGCTGCTTCATCGCCATAGGCCATACGCCGAACACCGAAATATTCCACGGGCAGTTGGAGATGGACGACGGCTACATCCGGACCAACGGCGGCTGCGACGGCGATGCCACCGCGACCAGCGTCCCGGGGGTCTACGCCGCGGGAGACGTGCAGGACAAGCTGTACAAGCAGGCGATCACCTCCGCGGGAACCGGCTGCATGGCGGCACTCGACGCGGACCGCTATTTGGAAATGCTGAAAAACTAGGTAAGGCCAGATATTCATCCCTCAACCGGGAGGTCTCATGCTCGCCAAGGTCCTCTCCAGTGCGCTGCTGGGAATCGACGCCATCCTGATCGACGTCGAGGTGGATCTCTTGCCCAGGGGCTCCTGCAGCTTGCCACGGTCGGGCTCCCCGACGGTGCGGTGAAAGAGAGCAAAGACAGGGTCAAGGCCGCCCTCAAGAACTCCGGTAACGAATCCCAAATCGAAAGATAACGGTTAACCTCGCCCCCGCCGACGTGAGGAAGGAGGGGGCGTCGTTCGATCTGCCCATTTCCATCGGGATACTGGCCGTCACCGGTGTCATCAGGAGGGAGAAGCTCGACCGCTACATCATATTAGGCGAGCTCTCGCTTCGACGGCGGGGTGAAGCCGGTGCGCGGTCGCCGCACGCGAGGCGGGACTTGCCGACATCATCATCCCCGCCGAGAACATCCGTGAGAGGGGCGTGGTCGAGGGGGTCGAGGTGGTAGGCGTCAGCGAGCTCTCCCGGGTGGTCGATTTCCTGCACGGCACCCTGCACATCGCCCCCTCGCCGACATCGAGAGCCTCTTCAGCCAGGGGGGAGAGGTCGGCGACGATTTCAACGAGGTGAAGGGGCAGGAGCACGCCAAGCGTGCGCGGGGGGTGGCGGCTGCGGGTCGCACAATCTCCTCATGTTGTAAATAATTTAGCCCGTGGTCTTGCAGCCGCCGACTCTTATTCACATTCCCTGCGGAAATCCCAACTATGTGTCGCAGATACACCATCGACATTCCCCCGGGACTCCTCTTCGAGCTTTTCGGCCTAACCGAGTACCCGAGAGTAACTCCCCGGTACAACATCGCCCCGACCCAGCAGATCCCGGTCATCCGTCGATACGGTGATGGCCAGAACCATCTCGATTATCTCCACTGGGGTTTGATCCCGAGTTGGGCGCAAGATAAGTCCATCGGTTCCAGACTGATCAATGCTCGGTCGGAATCCGTGACGGAGAAGCCTTCCTTCAGACAAGCTATCCGGTATCGGCGGTGCTTGGTTCTGGCGTCATCTTTCTACGAATGGAAGCAAGAAGGGAAGGAGAAGCAGCCGTGGCTCATCCGGCTTAAGGATGGAGCACCCATGGTCTTCGCTGGGTTGTGGGAAACATGGAAGTCGCCGGAGGGGGATGTGGTGGAGTCCTGTACCATGCTCACAACCGCCGCAAATCGGCTTGTAGCCCCACTTCATGATCGCATGCCTGTCGTACTATCTAGGGACGAATATCGGACGTGGCTGGAGCGGACTACAACCGACCCGACTGGCCTGAAGAAGATGTTCCAACCCTATCCAGCCGACCTCATGGAGATGTGGGCGGTGTCACCCTTGGTGAACAGCGTCGCGAACGGTGGGCCGGAGTTGGTAGTGCCGGTCGGTGGTGACCCGCGTCTCGCGAACTCGACATGAGCCCCTACTGCTGTAAGTAGATGGGAACGGCGACTCCTCCATGGCATCGAGACCCGTTACTCCTCTTTCTCATTAACCTTCCCCGGTGTAACTTCATCTTCCCTAAAAGGTCCCCGACGCTTGCCGAGGCGAAATATGTCTCGATCTGGTCACATTCGCCCCGTTTACCTACCGCCTTGCGGGTGTATAGTAAAATATTGTAAAATATTGTCTTGTCAAATCTGCACAAACAGATGGAGGATTACCATGAAAGTAAGCGCAAGGAACGTACTGCTCGGGACGGTAAGCCGTATCACGAAGGGGGCAGTGAACGCAGAAGTAGACCTCACCCTTAAAGGCGGGGCGCAGATAGCAGCGACCATCACTCTCGCCAGCATCGACACCCTCGATCTTTCCGTAGGCAAATAGGCATACGCAATTATCAAAGCGAGTTCGGTCATTATGGGAACCGACCTTCACGATGCAAAGGTGAGCGCACGCAATATCATGTGTGGCACCGTAGTAAAGGTGGTTCAGGGACCGGTGAACGCCGAAGTAGACGTCGAGATCGGTGGTGGTAATACTATCTGTTCTGTCATTACCCACGAAAGCGCAGAGAAACTCGGATTGAAGACTGGGGGCCATGCATGCGCCCTAATCAAGGCGTCGAGCGTAATCCTCGGAGTCAGCTAGCATACCGGCTCCGAATGTCTTCGTCAGGATCTGGTAAGCTGAAAACGCAAAGCGAGGCTGCATCCTGACCAAGGTGCAGCCTCGCTTTGCGTTTCAACCTGAAGGTCTGGTGCATCTGTTCGGCCGTGCCAAGCCGACCTCATAGATATGTACCCAGTCTCGCCGCTGGCGAACAAGGTCAGGAACGAATCAATGGACTCTGCCTTGCTGGTGGTTGGTTTCGCTGTCGCATCAAGAGAAGAAATGAAATATGGGGCTACAGAATGGATAAACGAAAACGTCGTCGTGCTACCGTGCTTGGTCTGGTGGGTATACTTTTCATTGTCCTCTTGGTGTCGGTCGTGAATTACGATATGCATGGGGGAGATCGTAACTCAGCTTTCTTCATAATCACCAGCTTTCTTTCAACTATGAGTGGGTGCGCCTTCATTGTGACACTGTTTGACCCATGGAGGGAGGACACGGTAAAGTGACTGGAGCCTCTGGTCGGAAATGCACGGTGAACATTGACATCCTCCCCGTCCTGAAGGGCGGGGATTCCAGGGGCCTATGCGGCTTGCGCCGCAGCGGCTCCTGAGGTTCCTGAGGTTCCTGCTTCGGCGGTGAGCGAGTTGTGGCTCTCCAGCACGACCAAATTGGTCCTGATCGTCGGAGAAGTTTTCCACATTATTTTCGGTGATGGGAGAATATTTTGAGCAGGTGGTCGTTGACGACCAAAGGGGCAGGTGTAGGAGGTGATTCCTATGTTAGTGTCTTATGTCTCATCCAGTACTCCAGTACGTGGCGTCCGTCCTGTCGGAGAAAGCAGTCGAACCAAATCGAATCTGGGAAATAAAACGCCTTAGGGTTCGAATCCGAAGGGAGATACGGTCAAACTCTCGGGGACTGCCATCGCGAGGTCTCTAAAACTACATGGCTTGTCTCCGAACCAGATTGCAGTACAGATGGGTTTGGACATTAAGACCGTCGATGGCTATCTCGGAATTGCACCTACGATCTCATATGCTGCCTTACACGGAACCCTTCGACTCCAAGGATGAAGTTGGTTGTGACATGGTTTCAGGTGCATCAGTCACAACGGTGAGCAGCGTCAAGAACGATTCCATCAACCTCCTCAATCTAGAAGAGTTTTTTCAAACTCCAGCCCCATTCCCCTGTCCGTAATCCTGACTACCTTCGCGCTTATTCCACTGGCAAGTGTGCCGTCGATGGTGATCAATACCAGTCGGTGAAGTTCTAATTTTCTCCCTGTGACGATAAAGGTTCCCTTCAAACTGAGATTTTCCACTTCAGCCTCGATGCACTGATCCTCTAGCAGCATGTTCGCTTTCGCATGCATTGCCAGTCTTGTGAAGGCTCTGTTCTCTCTACGCATTGGATCACCTCTGTTGTAGACCAAGGCTTGAAATGCTGGCGCGTCAGGAGTATCAGTATATTGTATACGCAATCTATCGAGGTGTAAACAGCGCTTTGCCAGCCAGCAATCAATGAGAGACGGGAGGGAACATCACGGCAATGTGTTATACTCGGATCGTAGCGAGGAATTCTGAAAGGAGGAGGCATCATGCCAAAGCTGGTTGTAGCAACAATTGGTGCAATATGGGCTGTGGTTGCACTTCTGGCGCTTACACGGCGGGGGAAGGACCGTTCGCTATCGGACGGCCGTGATTCTCATCATCCGGATGACGGACATCCCACTCCCTGAATTTTCGTTTGCAATATAGCCAACCCTGCCAGTATTGAGAACCTCATGAGGCAATAGCTTCTCCGCTTTGAACAGGTAGCTGTTCTCTTGGGCGAGCGGAGTCGGCAGCGTCTTCGGCCACCTCGTTAACCTGGCTCTGGTTGCGGTGATGGATAGTTCTGTCGAGTGTATCAGCCGGCGTCATAGAGAAGGACCACAAGGAGAATTTCAGTGAAGATCGGTATAGTTGGAAGCGGTTTCGTCGGTGCGACTGCGGCTTATGCCATGGTAATGAAAGGTGTCGGGCGGGAAATCGTCTTGGTCGATAAGAATGAAATGCGCAGTCGTGCAGAGGCGAACGACATCTACCACGCAGTTCCCTTCGCCAACCCGCTCAAGGTTACCGCTGGCAGCTATGCTGACCTGAAGGGAAGTCGAGCTGTGGTCATCTCTGCCGGGGTGAATCAGAAGCCGGGAGAGAGCCGCCTACAGCTTCTTCAACGGAATGCTGCCGTGTTCCGGGAAATCATACCTGAAGTGCTAACCTACGCATCTGATGCAATTTTGGTGATTGCCACCAACCCTGTCGATGTGATGACCCATCTGGCAGTACGCTATGCGAAGGAGTTTGGTGTCCCGTTCAACAGGATAGTAGGCTCTGGGACCATGCTCGATACCGCTCGGTTCCGAACCCTTCTTGGCAGCGATCTTGGTGTGGACCCTCAGCATGTCCACGGTTACGTATTGGGGGAACATGGAGACTCTGAGGTCCTGACATGGTCGCTTGTGACGGTAGGTGGGATGCCATTGGAAGAGTTCTGTAAGATGCGAGATGTTCCTTTCGATGCAGAACAGCGTCGGAGGATCGACAGTGATGTGCGCCGAGCTGCCTATTCAATTATCGAAGGGAAGGGGGCAACCTATTATGGAATCGGGAGCGCCCTTGCCCGTCTCGTCGAGGTGATCCTGCATGACCAACGTGCCATCCTGACCGTTTCGTCGGCCATCCCCGAGTCGTGGGGCGGGGCCGACGTGACCTTCTCTTTACCACATCTCGTTGGAGGTGAAGGGGTACTTGCCACATTCCCCCCGGTCCTCACCGACGCCGAGGAAGAGTTATTACGAGCCAGTGCAAAGGTGGTCAGTAGTGCACTGGAAGGCTTATGACGCGCTGATGGCAGGTTTGGAAGCACTTGCGGCCCGGTTCAGTCAGGGGCCAAAATAAGTAAGGAAGCTTGCAACCCGGGTACAGAGATTTTAAAAATTGAGTTAGCGCCGCTTGTGCCCGAAGCGTCCAGGACAAGTGGCGTTTTTTTGAGCTGGTCGGCCGTATCTCCGGCGTGGTCCGTATCACTGTCTGAGGCGTGGTTTCGGCGTCGCGGTTTCGAATTTACATCTCGCCCCCCCAATGTCTTGTCCGTCCCAAGCCCCACCCGACGACTTATCCGCTGCACCCAACGACTTAACGGCTGCACCCAACGGGGGGTGCTTAACGAAGGAATCAATTCCATGCAAAAGCCGGTCACGGTGTCGGATGGTTGATCAGGTGCGCGAAGTACTGGCTGACCACTGGTGAAATTAAAATGTTGCTTACAAGGTGATCAAACCATGCCCCCGGGATCTGTGCAAGGACGAGACTGCATGGCCTTCAGTCGTGTGAGAATCCTTAGCCAGCCTCCTTCTACCGACTTAAAACAGGAATGCTCAGGTCCAGAATGATTAATTTGACAATAATCTAAAGTCCCAATCACTCCATCCGATACGATGAAGGTACTTGAAATTTACAAGACACACAGTTAGCAAATTCCAAATATGTAGAAGCTATTATTGGCTGCCAATTGGGAAAACTATGCGCCTTCGAGATGTTTCGCTCGCTTCAAAACTCATCATTGCCCAGGCCACAACCATTTCAGTGCTGCTTGCCGTTGTCATCTATCTCCTGACAACCATGGTTTCTCGCCAGGTGGAGCGCAAGAGTTTCGAGGAACTCCGCAAGACCAACCTCCTCGTGGTAAACATGATTGACGCCTACAGCAAAAGTCTGCAGCAGAGCACGCACCGCCTGGCAAACGTCTTCACCGCTTCCCTGCCCGGCCGGTTCACTCTGGATGATTCTCAAACAATCGCTATTGGGGTAAATGCTACTCCCACCCTCAAGGCCGGCGGCATCCCCCTCAACCTCAACTTCGAGCAGGTTGACCGCTTTAGCGCCATGACCGGCTGCGTGGCTACGGTTTTTGCACGTCAGGGTGAGGATTTCGTACGCGTCACCACCTCGCTCAAGAAGGAAAATGGCGAGCGAGCAGTAGGCACACTGCTCGGTAAGTCCCATCCAGGCTACGCGAGCATCATGGCAGGCAAGCCGTTCCTTGGCAAAGCACGCCTGTTCGGCAAAGATTACATGACCCAATATCAGCCGGTGCTGGACGATGGCGGCAGGGTCATCGCCATCATTTTCGTGGGAATTGATTTCACCGAGGGGATGCAGAGCCTCAAAGACAAGATCAGTAAAGTGAAATTCGGAGAGAACGGCTACGTCTTCGTGTTGGATTCGGGAAAGGACCGTGGCATGGCGCTTATCCACCCCACGGGAGAGGGGAAGAACCTGATCGGCCTCAAAGACAGCGATGGGCGCCCAGTAATCAAGAAGATGCTGGATACGAAGGAAGGGATGACCCGCTATACCTTGGGTGAGGGAGCCGGCGCCGAGAATGCCGCCGAGAAGATCGTCGCCTATGCCAGTTATGACGATTGGAACTGGCTCATCGCGTCGAACGGGCTGGTGAGCGAGGTCACCAGGATGAGCAACAACATCAGAGACAGCCTGCTCATCGCCTCAGTTGCCATCTTACTCCTGATTATTTGCGTGCTGTATGTCTCCACCCGACTTTGTGTGTCGCGCCCTCTGCTCCAGGCCATTCAGGTGGCAGACGGCCTTGCCCTCGGGCGACTCGACATCGTTATCGAAGACCCCGCGGCAGATGAACCCGGAAAGCTCCTGCGTGCCATGGGGGTCATTGCCGAAAGGCTGACGCCCATCCTGAGAAGTATCAACGACCTCAGCAGGCAGTTCGGGCAGTCGTCCCTGCAAATTACCGAAATTTCGCGTGAAATCACCACAGCTAGCCGTGCCGAAAAGGAGCACGCCGACGAAGTGTCAAGTGCGACCGGAGAATTGCGCAGCACTTCCGAATCCGTCAGTAACCTGGCAGAGTTAGTGCGGAGCAAGACCCTCGAAACCGAGGCTGAGGCGGGCCGGGGGATGCAGGCTGTACAGCGTAACATTGCCCAGATGCAGGAGGCGGTCACCGAGGTGGAACATGCCTCCAGGGAAACTGCGGAACTGAAAAGTGTCGGAGAGAGCATTCATCAGATTATCGAGAGCATTTCCGACATAGCTGATCAAACCAACCTCCTTGCCCTCAACGCTGCCATTGAGGCGGCCCGGGCCGGGGATCAAGGGCGCGGATTCGCAGTGGTGGCAGACGAGGTACGTAACCTGGCGTCACGGACGGCTAGGGAGACCGAGCAGATCACGGGCATCATTTCACAGTTCACCGGCAAGGTTACCGCAGTCATAGGTACTATGGACCGTGTCGTGACACGGGTACATCTCGGAGAGGAGACCTCACGTGACACGGGTAAGGTAATTGAACAGATGGTCGCCACGGTCAGAGAGTCGGCACTTGCCAGCGTGAGGATCTCGGAGGAGAGCGGGACCCAGATGAGTCGCCTGGAATTGCTCCAGGGGAGCGTTACCTCGCTCTTCGAGACGATCTGCCAAAGCGCTTCCAAGGTGGGGGTCACCGCGACCATCAGCGCCGATCTCAACCGGATGGCGACGGATATCAATGCATTGATGGATGGTTTTACCTTCGATGTTCGTTGTACCATTGATCAGAGCGACCACGAAAAGCGCAGGCATCCGCGGGCTGATATCGGTCTTTTAACCTTTGTTTGGTGTGATGGGAGAAAGCTTGAGGCGAAGGGGGTAACCAGTGACTTTAGCCTCACCGGTATGCAACTGCGCATGCCCGCCGGAACCGAGTTGGGAGCTTCCTCCTCGCTAAGGGTCGACATCATGATGCCGCACGATTCTGCCGACGAATACCGGCGCCAGCAACCAATCAATATTGGTGTGCGCATGGTTTGGCGCCACGAAGAGGGGGAGAACACACTGTACGCGCTCGAGTTCCAGGATATGACTGACGCACAGCATAAACGCATGGAGGACTGCTTCGCCTATTTCAAGAGGAACGCTCGCTACAATTCCTAGATAAAAGGTCATATCCGAGGAGCAGATAATCTCAAGGATTGGATTTTAGAGAGTGAAAGGGGGCTGGCTCCGTAAGTGCCGGTCCTCTTTCACTTTTTCCACATTGAAATGACGACAAAAAACCTCATGACATTACTTTATGCCTGTCCCCCTCAAGCCTCTCCGACCATCTCCAGATGTCTTCACGCTGCTAGGAAATTTTATTGGCCTGGGCGGAGGGGTGTCCCGTCGCCGATTTGCTCTGGGATGATTGCAGGATATACTTTATTCGTAACGTTTAACCGGCGATCCGCCGAAAAACCGTGACGGGGAAAATGCGTCTCAGTGGGCGAGCCAGACTGCTGGCTTGACGGCTCGGGAGAAAAAACATGGCATTATCAAAGCGTTTGTTGGCAGAGTTTTTCGGGACCTTCTGGCTTGTGCTTGGCGGTTGCGGCAGCGCGGTTTTGTCGGCAACCTTCCCGCAGGTCGGCATTGGATTTCTTGGCGTCGCATTTGCCTTCGGGCTGACGGTGTTGACTATGGCCTATGCAATCGGCCATATCTCCGGTTGCCACCTCAACCCGGCAGTTTCTGTGGGCCTCTGGGCCGGTGGACGTTTCCCGGCCAAAGACCTGCTGCCGTACATCGTGGCCCAGGTGATCGGTGCCATTGTGGCCGCCGGCGTGCTCTATGTTATTGCCAGCGGGAAAGCAGGTTTTGATCTCGCCGCCGGTTTTGCCGCCAACGGTTACGGAGAACACTCGCCGGGCGGATACTCCTTGATCTCGGGGTTTGTGGCCGAGGTCGTTCTGACCCTGTTCTTCCTGCTGGTGATTATGGGGGCGACAGATAAGCGGGCTCCGCAGGGATTTGCACCCATCGCCATAGGATTATGTCTGACGCTTATCCACCTAGTGGATATACCCATCACCAATGCCTCGGTAAATCCGGCCCGCAGCACCGGCCCGGCATTATTCGTCGGTGCCTGGGCGCTGAGCCAGCTCTGGCTTTTCTGGGTAGCGCCGATCATCGGGGCCGCCATTGGAGGCATCGTTTACCGCCTCATCGGTGGGGACAGGCAGTAACCGATTGCACGCCAGCCGCATGAGGTCCACCAGCCATTGCTACGCAATGGGCAGGGGTGCCGGTTCGTTGCCCTCTGCCCTAGCTTACCCACCCCGGCGCGCAAGTGCCTTTCGCACTTTTCTTGCCTTCCACAGGTCCTGTTGTTTCCCGATGAGGTTTCGCCCCTGTCCTATCCAGGACGTCCTGCCCGAGCGGGATTGGTTGACGAAGACCTGACTGGCACCGCCGCACAGCATGCCCCCAACCGAAAAATTTGTTTCGCCTCCCAGCATGATTGGCCGGCTGTTTCCCTGGCGCAACCGTCCAGGAACCTCCTGTCGGAGTCCGTTGACATGGTCGCCGATAACGTGTATTGTTTTTAATTAGGTTGCAGCAATATAGGGTGAGGCAAGCGCCGGAGCGCAAAAGGAGGAACCTTTTATGACAACCCAGACTGCCCAAACTATCCACAGCATGTTGGCCCGCACTGAATGTGCGGTGGCGCTTATCGACTACCAGCCGGCGATGTTCTCCGGGGTACACTCCCACGATCGGGTCACTATCGTCCAGAACGTGCAAATCCTGGCCAAGGCTGCCAAACTATTCCGGGTGCCGACCATCCTGTCGACCGTCGCGTCCCAAAGTTTCTCCGGCGCGATGATAGCGGAAATCAGCAACATCTTCCCCGACCAAAAGCCTATCGACCGCACTTCCATCAATGCCTGGCTGGATGCGAACTTCAAGGCGGCCATCGAGCGGACCGGCCGGCGCAAGATCATGCTGGCCGGGCTCTGGACCGAGGCGTGCGTGATGTTCCCGGCGCTCGACCTGCTGCAAAGCGGCTACGAGGTCTACGTCCCGACCGACGCCTGCGGTGACGTTACCGAAGAGGCCCACGAGCGGGCGGTGCAGCGGCTGGTCCAGGCCGGAGCGGTGCCCGTGACCTCCCTGCAGTTCCTGTTCGAACTGCAGCAGGACTGGGGGCGTACCGAGACCTACGAAGGATGCATGGAGATTATGACGGCGCATGCCGCCTATGGCATCGAGGTCCGTTTCGTGAAGGAATTCCTCGGCGGCCATGGCGGGTAATTGGTTGCCAGTGCCAGAGGGAGAAGCGCTCCGGATGGTAGCTAGTCGCATTTTGCACCGCAGGAGCGGCATTGCTGCCGCGATATCCCGCCCCGAAGGACGCTCCTACGGTTTTTACGCCAAATAAGGAGAACATACCATGCCTAACATCACGACAAACGACGGCACGCAGATCTATTACAAGGACTGGGGTAGCGGACAACCCGTGGTGTTCAGCCACGGCTGGCCACTTTCGGCGGACGCCTGGGACGACCAGATGGTGTACCTTGCTGCCCGCGGCTACCGCTGCATCGCGCACGACCGCCGCGGCCATGGCAGATCGGGCCAGCCTTGGGACGGCAACGACATGGACACCTATGCCGACGACCTGGCGGAGCTGGTGCAAGGGCTCAACCTGACCAACGCCGTGCACATCGGTCACTCGACGGGTGGCGGCGAAGTGGTCCGCTATATCGGCCGCCACGGCACGAGGCGCGTGTCCAAGGCCGTGCTGATCAGCGCGGTGCCCCCCCTCATGCTGAAAACGGCAGCCAATCCCGGCGGCCTGCCGATGGAGGCGTTCGACCAGATCCGCAAAGGGGTGATGGCCGACCGCTCGCAGTTTTTTCAGGATCTTTCTGCGCCTTTCTACGGCGTCAACAGGCAGGGTTCCAAGGTTACCCAAGGCCTTAGGGATTCGTTCTGGCTCCAGGGGATGCAGGCGGGATTCAAAGGGGTCATCGACTGCATCAAGGCTTTCTCCGAGACCGATTTCACCGAAGACCTCAAGAAGTGCAAGGTGCGGACCCTGATCCTGCACGGCGACGACGACCAGATCGTGCCGATCGGTGCCTCGGCCCTGGTCTCCTCCCAGCTGGTCGAGGGCGCCACGCTCAAGATCTATCCGGGTGCGCCGCACGGCATCTGCTCGACCCACAAGGACCAGGTCAACGCGGATCTGCTGGCGTTTCTCAAGACCTAAGGGTCGGCAACGGCTGTTATTATGCCATAAAGGTCCAGCAGCTGTGGGCCTTTCTCTTTTGGAGGTACAAGTTGAATCATTGGTAAGGAGAGAACTATGGAATACCAGTACCGTGCCTTCTGCAGAAGTGGTACCGCGATCGTATTCATCGCCCGCAAAATGAAGTCTTGAGTGAAAAGGTGCTCGGGTGGGGGGCGGTCGGCAGCAGCGTCAGAGAGAACAAGACGGTCGAGAACATGGAGCGCATCTTCCAGGCCGCCAAGAAGAACGGTTTCGAGGTCTTCATCTCCCCCACTATTTTTTCCCGTCGGGCCAGGGCTGAAAATTCAACGGGCACCTCAAAGCGGATGAAGCCCGTACCCACATGTTCGCTCGCACCGGGGTGTTGAACCTTGAAGGATTCTCCGGATCGGGTGCCGACTGGCTGGAGCGCTTCAAGCCCTACATCGAGGACGGCAGGACCGTTACCGTCAGCCCGCACCGGGTCTTTGGTCCCCAGACCAACGACCTTGTGCTGCAGTTGCGCAAGCGCGGCATCGGCCAAGTCATCCTCGGCGGGATGCTGGCGAACAGGTGTGTTGAGTCCCACCTGCGCGATCTGATCGAGCAGGGTTTCGAAGTGGTGGTGGCAAAGGACGCGACGGCCGGTCCCCGGCATCCCGAGTGGGGCGACGGCTACAAGGCGGCGCTTATCAACTTCGAGTCTCTCGCGCATGCGGTGCTCTTCACGGATGAGGTCGTGAAGGCGCTCAATGAAGAAATTGCCTGACAACCATAAAAGGAGAATGTCATGAGCGCACAAAAAGAAAATCCCAGCGCATCGGGAGCGGTCACCAGGGTAGCCTACCGGACCGCGAATATAGATGGTCTGGATATATTCTATCGTGAGGCGGGGCCGAAGGACGCCCCGGTGCTGCTCCTGCTGCACGGCTTCCCGACCAGCTCGCACATGTTCCGCAACCTGATCCCGAAGCTTTCCGACGAGTTCCACCTGGTGGCTCCGGACTACCCGGGGTTTGGCTACAGCTCGATGCCGACCGTGAACGAGTTCGCCTACACCTTCGATAGCCTGGGCGATGTGATCTGCAAGTTCACCGAGAAGCTCGGACTGAAGAAGTACACCCTGTACGTCATGGACTACGGCGCGCCGATCGGTTACCGCCTGGCCACCAGGTACCCCGATCGCGTCCAGGCCTTCGTGGTGCAAAACGGCAACGCCTACGACGAGGGGCTTGACAACGATTTCTGGCAGCCGCTCAAGGCCTACTGGCAGGAGAAGACGGTCGAGCGCGAGCAGCCCTTGCGCGTGGCGTTCACCCGCGAGACCACCATCTGGCAATATACCGAGGGGGTCCGGGACAAGGAGGCGATCAGCCCGGACACCTGGACTATCGACCAGGCGCTCATGGACCGGCCGGGGAACGCGGAGATCCAGCTCGCCCTTTTCTTCAGCTACGGCAGCAATCCGCCGCTCTACCAGAAATGGCAGAACTACTTCCGCGACTATCAGCCGCCGACCCTCGTCGTTTGGGGCAAAAACGACAAGATCTTCCCGGCCGCGGGCGCCGAGCCGTACAAGAGGGACCTGAAGAACCTGGAGTTCAACCTGCTCGACACCGGGCACTTCGCGCTGGAGGAGGACGGCGACAAAATTGCCGACCTGATGCGGAACTTCCTGCGCAGAAACGTCAAGCGGTAGGGGCGCTCCCCATAGTGCCGAATTGACACCGGAGGAGCCCTCAAATGTCAGACAAGACACAGTTAAAGCTACAGACAATGGGACCGATAGTCAAAGCGCGGGGCGAGGAACCGATTTTCAAAGTGGGCGACAGTATCAGGATTTCGGTTCGCTACCCTGTCGGTCATTATCGCGAGCCGCGTTGCATTCGCGGCAAACGAGGTTCCATCGAGTCCGTCATCGAACCAGCGGCCATTAACAACGAGGAGGGTTGGTTCGGTAAAAATGCCGGATCTAAAGGTCACTATTATCGCGTGGCAATTCCGCTTACCGAGTTGTGGCCGGGGTATGAGGGATCGCCAAATGACGGGCTGCGCATCGAACTGTTCGAGACCTGGCTGGAAAGGAGTTAACCATGCCATCACGTGACGTCAAACACGACCTACCGGTCGATCCGGGAGAGGTTGTGCCCGGCTACTACGAGATCATGTCGCAGCGAGGTATCCGAAAGGGTCGACGTGAGTCGGGAAAAGTATCTGATGACCTTGCCGGCTATTGAAAAAGGAGAGCTCTATGTCCAAGACTCAGGAAAACGGCATAGTCCGGGTGCTGAGTAACCACCCCGTGGCAGGAACCGTGACGCGCTTGCAGGAAACCCTGCAGTCAAAGGGGGTGAGGCTCTTTGCCGTCGTGGACCACAGCGGCGAGGCCGAGCGGGCCGGGCTGAAGATGCCCCCCACCAGGCTGCTCATTTTCGGCAACCCCCAGGCAGGAACGCCCCTGATGCTGGCAGCACCCAGCGTCGCCCTGGATCTGCCGTTGAAGATTCTGGTGGCGGAAGATGCCGCGGGCAAGACCTGGATTTCCTTCAATGCCCCAGAGTATCTGCAGGTGCGCCATAACGTGCCGGCGGAGCTTTTGCCCAATATCGCAGGCATCGAGGCGCTGGCTGCCAAGGCGAGCGAATAGGAATTTTTCAGTTGCACTGTTGCAACAAATCAAAAGGAAGTAACCAGTACCAGGACCGTGGAATGGGAGGCACAACATGCAAAACGACAGTTGCGCAAAAGAAAATAAGGAGAAACTTGCCGCCAGGACAGGCGAATTCCTGCTTGGAAACGAGCTAGCCGTGACGCGGCTAGGTTTCGGCGCCATGCGCATCACGGGAGAAGGCATCTGGGGCGCGCCCAAGGACCGGGGCGAGGCGATCCGGGTGCTGCGGCGGGCGGTTGAACTGGGGGTCAATTTCATCGATACCGCCGACTCCTACGGCCCGGAGGTGAGCGAAAAGCTCATCGCCGAGGCTCTCCACCCCTATCCTGCCGGCCTGGTGATTGCCACCAAGGGGGGCTTTGTTCGCCCGGGACCCAATCAGTGGGTCGAAAACGGCAGGCCGGAACACCTTAGGTCAGCCTGCGAAGCGAGCCTGCGCCGGTTGCGCCTGCAGCGGATCGACCTGTACCAGCTGCATCGCATCGATCCCAAGGTTTCCGCAGAAGACCAACTCGGTACCCTGAAAGATTTGCAGGCACAAGGAAAGATCAGGTACATCGGCCTGTCTGAGGTGAGCGTCACGCAGATCCAGCGGGCTCGCACCATCGTTCCCATCGTGAGCGTCCAGAACCGCTACTCCGTGGTGGACCGCGGCTCGGAAGCCGTCCTGGAATACTGCGCCAAGGAGCAACTGGGCTTCATCCCGTGGTTCCCGCTGGCTGCGGGCCAGGTCTCCGGCGCGGACAGCCCCATCAATCGCCTGGCAGCGCAGTGGCAGGTCACGCCGTCGCAGGTGGCCCTGGCTTGGCTTCTGGCAAGATCCCCGGTCATCCTGCCGATCCCGGGGACCTCGAGGGTCGACCATCTCGAAGAAAACGTGGCTGCCGCGGATTTGCGGATGGACGAAAGCAAAATGCGGGAGGTGGCCCGTCTGTGACCGGGGTTTTGCCGGGCAAGGTTTTGCCGGTGCCTGCCGGACCATTTCATACAATACAGGGCGGGCATGGTAGAATACTAATAAAAAGCGGGTGCCGAATTACGCGGCTCCCGCGATCTTCGGCTTTTTGACTGATCACCGGCGATCAGCCTCACCTGATTCCGGCGTCGCACGCCGGCAGGAAGCACCAAAAGGGAGTGGCCCATGGTGTGTCAGGGTAGCTTCGGCATTCGCTCCAAGTTGGTCAGGCAGATGCGTCATGCACTGTGCGCTCTTGCCTGCCTGTCTGCGCTCGCCATTGCCGCCTGCCGACAGGAAAAACCGCCCCCCCCGCGGGCGCCGGAGGTCGAGGTGGTCCGGGGAATCCAAAAGGACGTCCCAATCGTGCACGAGTGGGTCGGGACCACCGACGGCCTGGTCAACGCCACCATCAGGGCCCAGGTCTCCGGTTACCTGATCCGGCAGAACTATACTGAAGGGGACTTCGTCAAAAAGGGGCAGCTGCTTTTTGAAATAGACCCGCGCCCCTTCCAGGCTGCCCTGGACCAGGCCAAGGGCGAACTGGCCCGGCAGGAGGCGCTGCACGCCGACGCCAAAGCCAACCTGGACCGGGTGAAGCCCTTGGTCCTGCTGAACGCGGTGAGCAAGAAGGACCTGGACGACGCCATCGGCGTTGAGCAGTCGACCCTCGCTGCGGTCATCGCCGCGCGGGCCGCGGTGGAGAACGCACGCCTGAGCCTCAGCTTCACCAGGATCACCTCCCTCATCGACGGCATCGCCGGTCTCGCCCGGGCCCAGGTGGGCGATCTGGTCGGCCCCTCCACCCAGGGGGGAGAGCTGACCACGGTTTCCACCGTCAACCCGATCAAGGTGCGTTACACCATCAACGAGCAGGCCTACATCGACTTCATGAGAAGATTCGCCACCGAGGCCGCTGGGCTTAAGGAGGCGCGCAAGCTCGACATCGAGATGTTCCTGGCCGACGGTTCGCGCTATCCCTACCGGGGAACCTTCTTCGCCATCGACCGGCAGGTGGATGTGCGCACCGGCACCATGAGGGTCGAGGCGCTCTTTCCCAACCCGCGACGCCTGCTGCGTCCCGGCCAGTTCGTCCGGGTCCACGTCCTTGTCGGGATCAGGAAGGGAGCGCTCCTGGTCCCCCAGCGGGCGGTGACCGAGTTGCAGGGGAGCTTCCAGGTGGCGGTCGTGACAGCCGGCAGCAAGGTGGAACTCAGGCAGGTGAAAGCCGGCGAACGGGTCGGCTCGCTCTGGGTGATCGACGAGGGGCTCCGGCCCGGAGAGTTCGTGGTTTCCGAGGGTGTCCAGAAAGTCAGGCAGGGAGCGACCGTGGTGCCGAAGCCGTTTGCCGCCACCTCCTCCGCGGTTTCCGGGGCTCCGGCCAACCCCGGGGGCACTCCTGAGCCGGGGACGAGGTAGCCGCCATGTATCGGTTCTTCATCAGACGCCCGATCGTCGCCATGGTGGTCGCCATCATCACCGTCATCATCGGCCTGGTCTCCCTGGCGGGACTGCCGGTGGCGCAGTACCCCAACATCGTCCCGCCCGAGGTGTTGATCCAGGCGACCTACGTCGGTGCCGACGCGCTCACCATCGAGCAGTCGGTGGCCACGCCGCTGGAGCAGCAGATGAGCGGCGTGGACAACATGAATTACATGTTCTCCCTGAACCCCAACAACGGCCTGATGCGCATGACGGTCAACTTCGACGTGAAGACCGACCCGAACACGGACCAGGTGCTCTCCCAGTTGCGCGAGTCCCAGGCGGAGCGCCAGTTGCCGCTCGATGTGCGCAACTTCGGGGTGACGGTGCAAAAGGCGCTCTCCGCCCCGCTCATGCTGGTCGACCTCTATTCGCCCAAAGGAACCCACGACGCCACCTTCCTGGCCAACTACGGCTACATCAACGTGGTGGACCAGCTGACCCGGGTCCCGGGAATCGCCAGCGTGACGGTCTTCGGCGCCGGCCAGTACGCCATGCGCTGCTGGGTGCGCCCCGACCTTTTGGCGAAGCTCAACATTACCATCCCCGAGATCGTGAACGCGCTGAACCAGCAGAATGCGGTGAACCCGGCCGGGCAGGTGGGGGGCGAGCCGAGCCCGCCGGGGCAGGAGTTCACCTACGCCATCCGGGCGCAAGGACGCCTGGTGGACCCGGAGGAGTTCGGCCGCATCGTGCTGCGTGCGAACCCCGACGGTTCCCTGGTGCGTTTGAGGGACGTGGCAAGGCTGGAATTGGGGTCGCAAGACTACAACATCCAGGGGCGCTTCAACGGCCGGTCGGCCGGCATCCTCGCCATCTTCCAGCTCCCCGGCACCAACGCCCTAGACGCGGTGAATGGCGTCAAGAAGACCATGGCCAGGCTCAAGGGGTCTTTTCCCGCCGACCTCGATTACGGGATCGGTCTCGACACCACCCTCGCGGTCACGGCGGGGCTGCACGAGATTGTCCTGACCCTCTTCATCGCCGTGATCCTGGTGGTGATCGTGGTGTTCGTCTTTCTTCAGGGGTGGCGGGCCACGCTGATCCCGATCATCGCCGTGCCGGTGTCGCTCATCGGCACCTTCGCCTTCTTCCCGCTGCTCGGCTTCTCCATCAACCCGATTGCCCTGATGGGGATGGTGGTGGCGATCGGGCTGGTGGTGGATGACGCCATCGTCGTGGTGGAGGCGGTGCAGCGCCACATCGAGGAAGGGATGGCGCCCAGGGAGGCGACGGAGCGGGCCATGGAGGAGGTGGCCGGTCCGGTCATGGCGATCGCCCTGGTGCTCTCGGCCGTGTTCCTCCCCACCGTATTCATCCCCGGGATCACCGGGCGGCTCTACACCCAGTTCGCCGTTACCATAGCCATCTCGGTGCTTCTTTCCGCCTTCAACGCGCTGACGCTGAGTCCCGCGCTCTGCTCCCTGCTGCTGCGACCCAAAAAGGAGACCCGCGGCCCGCTCGGCTGGTTCTTCGCCTTCTTCAACCGGGTGTTCGCCCGCGGCACCGAGCGCTACGTCACCGTGTCGCGCCTGGTGCTGAGAAAGACGCTGGCCGGTCTCCTCATGCTCGGGGTGGCCTCGCTCGCCATCTACCTGGTCGGCAAGCGCATACCGGGGGGGTTCCTGCCGGAGGAGGACCAGGGGTACGTCTATGCCGTGATCCAGCTCCCCGAGGCAGCCTCGCTGCAGCGCACCGCCGATGCGAGCCGGGATGCGGAGCGCATCATCCTCGCCACCCCAGGGGTGCAGTACTGTACCTCGGTCATCGGCTTCAATCTCTTAAGCTATGTGCGCAACACCTACAGCGCCTTCTTCTTCATCAGGCTTAAGCAATGGGATAAACGCGCGAAAGCGGAGGAGAAGGCCGCGGCCATCATCGCCCGGCTGAACCGTGAACTGGGGCGGATGCCGCAGGGAAACGCCTTCGCCTTTTCCCCGCCGGCCATCCAGGGGGTCGGCACCGCCGGAGGTGTGACCTTCATCCTGGAGGACCGTGCGGGCAAGGATATCGGCTTTCTGGCGGACAACACCCAGAAGTTTCTCGCCGCCGCCCGCAAGCGCCCCGAGCTCGCGCGGGTGAGTACTACCCTGCTTCCCGGCGTGCCACAGTACTTCGTCGACGTGGACCGCGACAAGGTGCTCTCCCAGGGAGTGGATCTGGGCCAGGTCTACGGCACGCTCCAGGCGTTCATGGGGGGGCTCTTCGTCAACTACTTCAACCGTTTCGGCAGGCAGTGGCAGGTTTACGTGGAGGCCGAGGGAGATTTCCGCACCGACGTCGGCCAGCTGGGGCAGTTCTACGTGCGCAACTCGAACGGCGACCCGGTGCCGCTGGCCGCGGTGACCCGGGTGGAGCGGCGCGCCGGCCCCGAATTCACCATGCGCTACAACCTGTTCCGCTCGGCGCAGATCAACGCCACGGCGGCCCCCGGCTACAGCTCCGCCCAGGCGATGCAGGCGCTCGAGGAGGTGTTCGCCAAGAACATGCCGCCCGACATGGGGTTTGACTACCTCGGCATGTCGTTCCAGGAACAAAAGGCGCAGCAGGGTGTCCCGTCGGCCGCCATCTTCAGCCTCTCACTGTTGTTCGTCTTCCTTATCCTGGCCGGGCTCTACGAGAGCTGGCTTTTGCCGTTGAGCGTGCTGCTCAGCACCCCCATCGCCGTTTGCGGGGCGTTCCTGGCGCTCATGGTGCGCGGCATGCAGTTCAACATCTACGCCCAGATCGGGCTTATCGTCCTGATCGGCCTGGCGGCGAAGAACGCCATCCTGATCGTCGAATTCGCCAAGGACGAGTACGAAAAGGGGAAGGGGCTCCAGGAAGCGGCGCTGGAGGGGGCGCGTCTCAGGCTGCGCCCGATCCTGATGACCTCCTTCGCCTTCATCCTCGGCTGCCTGCCGCTCGCCATCGCCTCCGGGGCCGGAGCCATCGCCCGGGAGGTGATGGGGACCGGCGTCATCGGCGGCATGCTGGCGGCGACCGGGATCGCCATTTTCCTGATCCCCATGCTGTATTACGCCGTGGAAAAGTTCCGGGCCCGCAACAAGAAGGGGGGCGGCGGGGAGCCGGGAGCCGGAGCGGAATCTGCGCCGGGAACCGTGGTAGGGAAGGAGGGGGAGTGACATGCGCAGACTCGCCGCTCCAGCGCTTTGTGCCCTGCTTTTGGCCGGCTGCCTGGTCGGACCCGACTACCGGCGCCCGCAGGTGGAAACCCCTCCCTCTTGGCGCTCTGCGGAAAAGGAGGCGCGGCAACTGACCGATACCGCCTGGTGGCAGCAGTTTGGCGACCCGGTGCTGGGTGAGCTGATCGCCGTCGCGCTCAAGGAGAATAAGGACCTTCTGCTCGCGACCGCCAGGGTGGAGGAGTTCCTGGGGCGCTATCAGGTGGCCCGTGCCCCGCTTTTCCCGGCAATCGGGGCCGGGGCGAGCGCGGGGCGCAGCCGCACCACCGAACTTGGGCAAATCCCCCTCCCGGCTGGGACTCGCAACCCCTACAACGTGTACCAGGCTGGGTTTTTCGCCAGCTGGGAACTTGACTTCTGGGGCAAGTACCGGCGCGCTTCGGAAGCCGCCCGCGCCGATCTGATCGGCGCGGAGGAAGGAAAACGGAGCGTCATCCTCTCTTTGGTCGCCTCGGTGGCCGGCTCCTATGTGAACCTGCGCGATCTGGACCGGCAGCTGGAGGTCGCCCAGAGAACCGCAACATCGCGCGAGGAGTCGTACAAGATATTCCAGCTCCGCTTCCAGGGCGGGCTCATCTCCGAGCTGGAGCTAAGCCAGGTGAAGTCGGAGTACGAGCAGGCCCTCGCCACCATCCCGGCCCTAGAGAAGTCCATCGCCCAGCAGGAGGATTTCCTGAGCGTTCTTTTAGGGTGTAACCCGGGTCCCATGGCGCGCGGGAAAACCATCGACGGCCTGGCGCTTCCGGCCGTCCCCGCGGGGCTCCCCTCGGAACTGCTCGACGCGCGTCCCGACATCCGCCAGGCCGAGCAGGAGCTCATCTCCGCCAACGCCCAGATCGGGGTGGCCCGCGCCCAGTTCTTTCCGAGCATCTCCCTCACCGGCATGTTCGGCGGGGAGAGTACCACGTTGTCGAACCTCTTCTCAGGCCCGGCGCGCAGCTGGAGCTGGACCGTACCGGTGCTGCAGCCGGTCTTTACCGGCGGCAGCATCGCGGGGCAGGTGAGGACGGCGGAGGCCTTCCGCAAAGAGGCGCTCTTCCAGTACCAGAAGGCGATCCAGAACGCCTTTCGCGACGTGGAGGACGCCCTGGTGGATCAAGATCGCACCCGCCAGCAGCTCCAGGCCCAGGCGCGCCAGCTGGAGGCGCTGCGCGTCTATGCCCGAACGGCGCGGCTTCGCTATGACAACGGCTACACGAGCTACCTCGAGGTGCTCGATGCGGAGCAGAGCCTGTTCAGCGCGGAACTGGGCTACGTCCAGACCCAGGGCGCACTCTTCCAGGCGCTCATAGACCTCTACAAGGCGATGGGGGGAGGCTGGGTGGTCAAGGCGGAAAAAATGACCCCTCCGGCCGGCGCGAAAGACAGGTCCTCACGTCCCTGAAATGAAGGGAAAACGACGATGCTGGCAGGAGTATCCGAAGGACTCGGATCGATCCCTGCCCCAAACTGAGGAGGATACCATGACAGCACTCAAGCCCGGGATCAAAGCACCCGATTTTTCCCTTGCCACCACCCCCGATCAGAAAGTCTCCCTTTCCGAGTTTCGCGGCCAGCCGGTGGTCCTGGTCTTCTACCCGGCCGACTGGAGCCCGGTGTGCAGCGACCAGCTGGCGCTCTATAACGAACTGCAGTCCGAGTTCGCCGAGTTCGCGGCGGAAATCGTCGGCATCTCGGTGGACGGCGTATGGTGCCATCTCGCCTTCAGCAAGGACCGCAAACTGCACATTCCGCTCTTGGCCGATTTCGAGCCCAAAGGTGCCGTGGCCCGCCAGTACGGTGTCTACCGGGAGCAGGACGGCGAGTGCGAGCGGGCGCTCTTCGTCATTGACGGCGCCGGGGTCATCCGCTGGAGCTACGTATCGCCGGTCGGCATCAACCCCGGGGCCGACGGCATCCTGAAAGCACTGGAATCGATGGCCAGAGGGTGGCAATGAACCGCCGCGGCCGCCGATAGCCAAGCTACCGGCAGTACGGCAGTTAAGGAGGACTCAAGATGGAAGGATACGCCAGGCTCACCCTGCCCGCTTCGGCGCGCGACCATGCCCAGGGACCCGCCGAGGCACCTCTGACGCTGGTGGAATACGGCGACTATCAATGCCCCTATTGCGGGGCCGTTTATCCCGTGGTGCAGCGCCTGCAGAAGGCGTTCGGAAAAAAGCTCCGCTTTGTATTCAGGAATTTCCCCCTGACCCAGTCGCACCCCTATGCCCTGATCGCGGCCGAAACGGCTGAAGCCGCAGGACTGCAGGGGAAGTTCTGGGAGATGCACGATCTCCTCTTCGAACGCCAGGCAGCCCTCAAACCGGACATCATTCCCACCTGGTGTGAAAAGCTCGGGCTGGACCTGGAGAAGCTCGGGCAGGAGATCGCGCAGGGCGCGGTCGAGGGGCGCATCCAGCAGGACCGCCAAAGCGGCATCCGCAGCGGGGTTAACGGCACGCCGACTTTTTTTGTCAACGGAGCCCGCTACGACGGCGCGCCGGATTTCGGCTCGCTAACGTCACTCCTTGAATCCGAATTGGCGGGCTCGCCCTGATTACCCAGAGGGCGGGCTTGCCATGACCAGGGGCGAACTCATTATTGACAGGCTGCCGGACGCCACCCTGCTTTTGACCATCTCCGGGGAGTGGAAGCTGGGCGATACGGTCCCGGCAGCGGAGGGCGTGTTTAGCGAACTCGCCACGAGCAAAGAGGCCCGGATCGCTTTCGCAATCAAGGAGCTCCAGGGGTGGGACAGCGAGCTCCTGGTGTTTCTGGCGAAACTCTGCGCCTACTGCCGCAGCCACGGCATCGCTCTCGACCCGTCGGGGTTGCCCGAAGGGGTGCAAAAGCTTATGGAACTGGTTGCCCGGGAGAGCCAGCACTCCCTCGTGGCCCGGAAACCGGAGCCCCGCTCCTTCCAGGAGCGGGTTGCCGATGCGGCCCTGCACCGGGTCGAGAGGTCCGGGGAGCTGTTTGCCTTCATCGGCGAGGTGACACTCGCCTTTGCCAGATTGCTGCGGGGCAGGGCCAACTTCCGGCGCCTGGACCTGATGCTCACCATCCAGGAAACCGGCGCCCAGGCCCTTCCCATCGTCTCTCTGATCAGCCTGCTGATCGGGATGATCTTCGCATTTGTCGCGGCGATCCAGTTGAGCCTTTTCGGCGCGCAGATCTACGTCGCCAATGTGGTAGGGATCGGCACGCTGCGGGTCATGGGGGCGGTGATGACCGGCGTCATCATGTCCGGGCGGACCGGCGCGGCGTTTGCCGCCCAGATCGGCACCATGCAGGTGAACGAGGAGATCGACGCCCTGGAGACCCTCGGCCTCTCGCCGGTTGAGTTCCTCGTGCTGCCGCGCATGCTCGCCCTCATGCTGATGATGCCGCCTTTGAGCGTCTACGCCGACCTGATGGGGGTCCTGGGCGGGATGGTGGTGGGGGTGGGGATGCTCGACATCGGTGCCGTGGAATATGTGAACCAGACCAGGTCCGCACTGAACCTGACCCATTTTTTGGTCGGCCTCTTCCAGAGTTTTGTGTTCGGCATCCTGGTCGCGGTATCCGGTTGCCTGCGCGGCCTCGAGTGCGGCCGCAGCGCCTCCGCGGTCGGCAACGCCGCGACCTCGGCGGTGGTGACCGGCATCGTCGCCATCGTGGTTGCCACCGCATGCATCACCTTTGCCTGCCAGGTGCTGGGGATATGAGCGCGCCGGCGGCGGAGTCCCGGGGCAGGAGAGAAACCATCATCGAGGTGAGAGGGCTGGAGATGGCCTACGACAGTTTCGTGGTGATGCGCGAACTCGACTTCACCGTCAACAGGGGCGACATCTTCATCATCATGGGGGGAGCGGCTCCGGCAAGAGCACCCTGTTAAAACACCTGATCGGGCTCAAGCGGCCGGCCCGGGGAGAGGTGCTCTACGACGAGATCAGCTTCTGGGAGGCCGAGCCGCGGCAGCAGGAGCGGGTCAAGCGGCGCTTCGGCGTGCTCTTTCAAAGCGGCGCCCTCTGGAGCTCCATGACTCTGGCCGAGAACATCGCCCTGCCGCTGGAGCAGTACACGCAGCTCAATCCGGGACAGATCCGGGATCTGGTGTCCTTCAAGCTCGCGCTGGTCGGGCTGGGCGGATTCGAGGAGTTCTATCCCGCGCAGCTAAGCGGCGGCATGGCGAAGCGGGCCGGCATAGCCCGGGCCATGGCGCTCGATCCGGACCTCCTTTTTTTCGACGAGCCGTCCGCCGGCCTCGACCCGGTCAGTGCCCAGGTGTTGGATGACCTGATCATCGACCTACGCGAGTGCCTCGGCACTACCGTGGTGGTCACCCACGAACTGGCGAGCATCTTCGCCATCGGCACCAATTCGATCTTTCTCGACCCCGAGGAGCAGACTTCGACGGCGAGCGGAGACCCGAAGCGCATCCTCAGGGAGTCGCAGAACCAGAAAGTCATCGACTTCCTGACGCGGGGCGAGGGGAGGCCGGGACAGCACGACGCTGCCGGAGTCACTTCGGAGCGGGGGGCCTGGTGAGCGCAACGGTGAGCAAAACGGCGATCGGGGCGTTCGTCCTCGGAGCGGTGGCCCTGCTGGTTGCAGCGGTGCTGGTGCTTGGCTCCGGCAAGTTCTTCACCAGGGAGTTTACCTACGTCACCTATTTCGACGGCTCGGTGAAGGGGTTGAGCGTGGGGTCGCCCGTCATGTTCCGCGGGGTGAAGGTCGGCTCGGTGACCAACATCAGCATCATCGTGGACCAGCCGAGGCACCAGTTGAAAATCCCCGTCATCTTCACCCTGGATCCGGCAAAGTTCAAGGGTGGCAGGGCCGACTTCCAGCGGGATTCCAGAACCGTGGAGTCGATCGTTGCCGAGTATGGTCTGAGAGCCCAGCTGCAGACTCTGAGCTTCGTGACCGGGCAGCTGATCGTGGCGCTCGATTTTTTCCCCGACAAGCCGGCCCGATTCGTGGGGCTCAACAAGGACTACTCCGAGATCCCGAGTATTCCGACGCCGCTTCAGGATCTGCGCAAAACGTTCGAGGAGCTGCCGTACCGAAAGATCGCCGAGAACCTGAACCAAGCCATCCTGGGTGTGAACCGGCTGGTCAACTCGATCGATGCGAAGCAGGCCACGCACAGCATAGAGGCAGCCCTGCGTGACACCCGCACGCTGGTGCAGAACCTGAACGGCAGGATCGGCCCCCTGTCCGAGAGCCTCACCCGGGCCGCACGTTTCACCGATGCGACGCTCCTGGAGACCAGGGAGGCCATGGTCGAGGTGAGGGGCGAGATCAAGCAGATACTTGCCGGTGCGGATAAAGCCCTCGAAATCGCCAGGTCCGCCCTGGCGCAGTCCGAGCAGACCCTGCAGTCCTACTCGGACGACTCCCGGCTGATGACCGACCTGGACCAGACCCTGCGCGAACTCCGGGCGACTGCCCGCTCCCTGCGGCAGCTCTCCAATTACCTGGAGCGTCACCCGGAGTCCCTCATTCGCGGCAAGGCAGGGGACAAGGGAGAATGAGAACGGAACCCCCCTCCCCCCCTGGCGGGTGAGGGGCGGGGAAAGGGGGAAGGTGCCATCGATGATCACGTTGGCGGCTTCAGCAACCGGTCGAGGGAAGGAGAACGAGATGGGAACTGGCATATCACCGGCACGGAGCGTGTGCCTTTTTGCCGCCGCCTTCTGGCTTGCCGGTTGCGCAAGCTCGCACCCGGCGCGCTTTTACACCCTGGACTCTGCCGTCCCCCAAGAGGTTCGACACCCTCTGGGGCAGGCAACGAGCCACGTTTCGGTCAGCATCGCCTCGGTGGATATCCCCGATTCCCTGGACCGGCCCCAGATCGTGACGCGGGACGGCGCAAGTGAACTGAAGTTGGCGGAATACGATCGATGGGCCGGTTCCCTCAGTGACAACGTCGCCATCGTTATGGCGGAGAATCTCGCCTTGCTTCTTGGGTCGGACCGGGTTTTCGTCCATCCCCGGCCGCACGCCGAAATAGTCGATTATGCAGTTTCGCTTAGGGTAGTGCGGCTCGACTGCGTGCCGGGTGACAAGGTGCTGCTCAAGGCACAGTGGACGGTAGCCGGCGGGCGGAGGGGAAAAGATGCCGCAACGCATCTGGTGACCTTCACCCGAAAGCTGAACGTCAGCGGATACGACGCCGTGGTAGCAGCCATCGATCAGGCGCTCGCGCCGGTGAGCGGAGAGATAGGGCGGGAGATCGAAAGCCGGCAGAAGGGGGCGATATCAACTCCGATCAAATAGGAGCATGGATGGGGATTGGGCCAGCTTTCTATTAGGCTCAACCGCGTACTTTCTGCGGCACAAGTTTGATTTTGAGCTTGCACGCGCCGGAACCTTGCGTGAAATTTATGTGAATTTGACGCATCACGGTCAATGGCTGGAATCCCTGCCCCAAATCCCCAACCTGCACTCCAGCATGGTCTCAGCAAAATTAAAAATATAAAATCTTTGACATTGCTTTTTATCAGCATTAATGTGCTGTCGTAATAGATAGATCCCACGAAAGGAAATGACTGAAACAAGAGGGCACCCCTCGAAAAGGACAAAAAAGGGGTAGGCTCCTTTTTCATATTGGGGTACAACATTGTGGGTAAAGGAAATTGCAGCTGGTCCGGCTTGAGCCGGCTAAATCAAAAATCAACGAAAAGGGAGGAATTATTCGATGAATGTGGAAGTTATTTACAAAACGGAGGTCACTGATGCGATCCTTGACCGTCTTGCCAACCAACTGCCGTCTGTTATCTCGGGTTTGTTGGAGGTTCCCGGCGGCAAGCTTGCAGTACTCAAACCGGAGCAGATTTCCCTCCAGTTTGCTTCGGCCAGTGCCCGCGACATCGGCACCGATATACGGATTATCGTTTTGGCTCGCAGCATCAGCCCGCGCACCTCGGCCGGAAACAAACTGGCCGCGGCGATACTCGACCAGGTCGTTGCCTTGGTCGGCGGAGTAGGTGACAAATGTTCGGTCACCGTCCGCCTGTACCTGACAGAAATAGGTGCCGCGGAGTATCTGCCCGTTTAGCCCCCCATCCCCAACCCTCCCCTCGAGGGGGAGGGAGGTTTTCCCCTGGTGGATGATTGACGCCGATTGGAAAATAAAAATGGAATTTCATGCTGTTATGGGGCATATATGCCGAATCATGCAGATGAATTATTGATTGCCAGGAGTATACGGTTCATTTTGTCTTTTTTGGGAATGGCGTTTCTTCTGAATCTCCTGCCCTGCCCGAATGGCTGGGCAGGAGATATGACGACTGGTGCCGATCAGCAAAAACTCTCCGCTCCATCCTCCACTGCCCAAAGATTGTACCATGCGGCCCAGGACGACCTGCTTCAACTGCGTATCCTGATCCGCAACGGCCGTGCACAGTCATCGGTTGGTTCCGGTTTCCTGATCGGCACGGGCAATCTCGTGGTTACCAATTACCATGTCATTTCCGAACTGGCATTGAAACCGAAGACCTATGTGGGCGAGTACGTCGATACTCACGGCAAGCGCGGTCTGATACAACTGCTCGCGCTGGATGTACAGCACGATCTGGCAGTGGTGCGCATCGACCGCAAAGGCACCGGTTTCTTCAAGGTTAGCAGGGAGTCTCCTCTCCTCAAGCAGGGGCAGTACCTCTACTCACTCGGCAACCCGCTTGACCTGGGATTCGCCATTTCCGAGGGAGCTTACAACGGCATAATCCATCGCAGCTTTTACGATCAGCTGATGTTCACCGGACCGATCAATGCGGGGATGAGCGGAGGTCCGAGCATCACGGTCAATGGGGAGCTCGCGGGGGTCAATGTATCCAAGCGCCTGGACGGCGAACTGGTGAGCTTCCTGGTCCCGATCCGGTTCGTGCGGGAGTTGTTGGAAAAGGCCGCTCCCCTTGAGATGCCGCCGAAGGATTTCACCAAGGTTATCGGACAGCAGTTACTGGCGCACCAGGCCGTCATGGTCGACAATCTGCTGGCGAGTCCCTTCACCATCAAGGCGTTGGGGGTCTACAAGGTGCCGGTGCGGGAATCGGACCAGATGCGCTGCTGGGGGCAATCAACCGACAAACCGGAAAATCCCTACACGCTGGAGAGGATTCAATGCGGTATGGAGTCTTCTGTCTTTATTTCCAACGAATTGCATACCGGCCAAATGTCGATAAATCATGAGTTCACGAAAAGCACCAAGCTGGGAGCATTGCGTTTCTCCGAGATGGCTGCCAAAGCATTCAAAAACGAAAGTTTCGGCAACCAAAAAGACCCGCGCCTGACAGGTCCTGAATGTACCGAGATGTTTCTCAACAACGGGACCCTGTCGATGCGGGCTGTGCTTGGCGTGCGGGCCTACCGAAAGTATCCGGGATTGTATGACTTCGCGGTGTTGACTTTCAGCACCGATGAAAGTCTTATGAACCTGCAAAGCCGGCTGGATATCAAGGGTGTTTCGTATGAAAACGGACTGCGGGTCTCGCGGATATTCCTTGAATCTATCGGCCGGGGGAAATAGCCATGAAAGCTCCTTTTTTCGTGGAAGTGCTGCACCGCAACAACGAGGTGCGGCATCGGCACCGGGTTGATACGCTGCCGGCGCGCCTGGGACGAGGCTATGACAACGACGTCATCCTGGACGACCCGCACAGCTCCGCTCATCACGCGGTCCTGGATCAAGGCGCTGACGGTGGTTTACTGCTGCAGGATCTGGGCAGCCGCTACGGCATAACGCACCAAGGCAGGCGCCTGAGCGAAATGTCGCTTGACGGCAGCACGATTTTCCGGCTGGGTCACACCAATCTGCGCATACGCTTTGCCGATTTTCCCGTTGCAGCCGAGATGACGGACAGCATGTATTGCCGCTGGGAAGGGTGGCAGCCGGCGGCGGCCGGCATCTCCTTGATCATCTGCCTGGCCGTGGTCGGCACCTGGGAAGGGGATGCCGAAAAATTCGAACTGATGCGCTATCTCATTGCAGTTGTTGCGACGCTTGGCCTGGGAATGGTCTGGTGCGGGGGGTGGTCTTTTGCCAACCGACTGTTTGGAGGAAATACCCGGCTGGGTCGCCACTTGTTTATTCTGGGGTGTGGCCTGGCTGCAATGGAGCTTTGGAGTATTGCCTGCGCGGCCTTTGCCTATGCACTGTCATTTGAAATGGCCACCCGCTACGGCGACCATGTTCAGATTGCAATTCTTGCGACAATGGTATTTTATCATCTCCTGCAGATAAATCCCTCCCGCACCCGGCTCTTTGCGACGGCAAGCATAGCTATGTCAGTACTGTGCTCCGGCTTGTTGCTGATAAGCAACTATAACAGTGACGGCAGGCTGGCAGATGAGCTCTTTATGCACGAACGCTTTCCGCCAGCGCTGCGCTTAAGTGCAGATAAGCCGGTCTCTGCATTTCTGAGTAACGCCGCAAGCCTTAAGGCGAGGGTTGATGAGAAACGCACCAAGTTGGAAAATAGTGATAAGGTAAATGGCGAGGACCGGGAAGAGGGCGACCCACAACCGGGGAAATAGGTCCGGGGCCGGTCCCTTCCCTGGAGAGTTCGCGAAATTCATATCAGAAAGGACAACGAGTCATGAGCAAAATGATCGGCATCCTGACTTCCGGTGGTGACAGCCCCGGACTGAATGCGGCCATCCGGGGCGTTGGCAAGGCCCTCCTGGGGCGATATGGCATGAAAGTGCTCGGGTTCCGTGACGGCTTTCGCGGCATGATGGAAAACCGGACGCAACTGCTGGATTCCGCCGCGCTCTCCGGCATTCTCACCCTGGGGGGCACTATCCTGGGCACGAGCCGTGACAAGCCCTACGCCATGCCGGTGGCCGGCAGGATGAGGGACATGACCGATGTCATTGTTGACAATTACCGCAAGCATCACCTGGATGCGCTCGTCTGTCTGGGCGGAGGCGGGACGCAAAAGAACGCCTATCATCTGATGAAACAGGGCCTGAACGTGATTACCCTGCCTAAGACGATCGACAACGACGTAGTCTTGACCGATGTATCCTTTGGCTACGATACCGCTCTCGGGATCGCCACTGAAGCGGTGGACCGGCTGCACAGTACGACGCACAGCCATCATCGCATCCTCATTCTGGAGTTGATGGGGAACAAGGCCGGCTGGCTGGCATTGGGTGCCGGTATTGCCGGCGGGGCGGACGTCATATTGATTCCGGAAATACCGTACGATGTGAAGAAGGTTGCAGCGGCAATCCTGCGGCGCAGTCACAATGGACAGGGCTTCAGCATCATTGCCGTGGCCGAAGGCGCCATGTCACTGCAGGAGGCCGCCAAAATAGAGGCGGTCAAGGGCAAAACCGGCAAGCAGAAGGAAATACAGACTGCCAAGGAAGTGATCGCGGGGCACAAGCCCGGCAACAGTCTGCTGCTGGCTCAACAACTGGAGGGACTCACCGGTCTGGAGTCTCGTCTTACCATCTTGGGTTACCTGCAGCGCGGAGGGACACCTTCGGCGGGAGATCGTCTGCTGGCCACCCGTCTGGGAACGGCTTGCGCGGACCTGGTCAATAAGGGTGAGTTCGGCGTCATGGTGGCGGCACGCGGCGATGGTTACAAGGCGGTAGCGCTCAAGGATGTGGTCGGCAAGCGAAAGACGGTGCCGCTCGATCATGGCTGGATCGAGAGTGCGCGCAGCGTGCATACCTGTCTTGGCGATTGAACTGCCGGCGTTGGCCATCTGTCGCCTCATGCGCTTGAATGTCAGCTGCTGCAAGCTGAGGTCTCCAATAATTGATGCGCTTCTTCCCGCGAATTTTCCAGATGCTTCACCTTGAGTAAGAACCGGGTCAATGGGGCGTAGAGGTTGAAATGCATGTTCCCGGGGCTAAAATTTATGACGTAGTCGGGCTTGGGGTGAGCACGCTGGATCTCTTCATGGTGGTCGACGAATTCCCGGGCATGGAGCTTGTGCAGCGCGCGCAGCGCTCGCTTCTGCAGGGTGGTGGTCCAATCGCCACTGCCATGGTGGCACTGTCCCGGCTCGGTTGTAAAACTGCCCTGATCGACAAGCTGGGGGATGATTGGCGGGGCAAGCTTATACTTGAAGAGTTCGAGCGGGAAGGGGTCTCAACTGAATTCCTTACTTCGGCTGAAAGTCACACGTCGTCCATTGCATCCATTCTGGTCCGTAAGTTGGATGGCGCCCGCACCATAATATATGCACCGGGTGATATCGCAGAACTGGCTCCGTCCGAACTCCCCGAAGGTGTGATCCCTGCCGCAAAAATTCTGCACTTGAATGGGCGCCATCTGGCAGCCTGCCTTGCTGCTGCGCGCAGTGCCAAAGAGCATGGCGTGCTGGTTTCCTTTGATGGCGGTGCCCACAGGTACAGTGACCAGCTCCGAGCACTGATAGAGTTAACCGATGTTTGTATCGTCGCGCGCCAGTTCGCTTATTCTTTGTCCGGTGCTGAGAACCTGGATATTTCCGCCTGCAAGCTGCTGGACTGCGGACCCAGGGTAGTCGTAATAACTGCGGGGATCGAAGGGAGCTGGGTTTTTGAGCGGACGGGGGACCCTTTCCATCAACCGGCCTATCCGTTGGATACCTCCGTCGACACGACCGGGGCCGGCGACGCCTATCATGGGGGATTCCTCTATGGCATGGTACATGACTACAGCTTGGAAAAATGTGCTCAATTTGCCAGCGCAGTGGCGGCGCTCAACACCCAGAAACTTGGCGGTCGTTCCGCACTCCCCTCTTTCGACCAAACCGTGGCATTCCTCACCGAGACCGGAGGCCAACCATGAAGCCCAGACTCTACATGTACGATTTTTGGCATGTCTCGGCGGAAAGGCTCCTGGAAAACGGCAGTTTGGAGATACGAGGCATTTTGCCTTCCGGAGAATCGATAACGGCAATCTTCATCCCTACCGACCATCCCAAAAAGAGTTGGTTGGCCCTGGATTGGGAACACGGACAGATTAACAGCGAGCAGGAACTGCAGAAAATGCTGGACAGGGCACGCCGAGCCAAGGGGCCGGTGCAGGCCGATACCTGGGGGAAGAGATAACCGGGGTGGGTATGAAAATTGCGACGTACTGGCACGAAGGTGTCCGACAGGTGGGGCGATTGTCGGCCGATGGCAGCACGGTGACAACTTTCCAATTGGGGCAGCTTTCTTCCGACCTGGGTGCGCTTCCTCTGGTGCAAAGGATAGCTGCCGGCCTGTACTGGCCGGAGGCCGGCCCATCGTTGCCCCTGTCCGCGGTGACGCTCGACGCCCCTTTGCCGCATCCCCGGCGCAACATTTTCTGCGTCGGCAAGAACTACCATGCGCATGCCCGCGAATTCGCCCAAAGCGGTTTCGACAGCAGTACACCCCGGACCGACGACGACATCCCGAGTCATCCCATCATTTTTTCCAAGTTGCCCGATTCGGTGCTTGCGCCGGGGAAGGCGATCCGGATCCCGGCCGCAGTTTCGCAGGCGATCGATTACGAAGCGGAACTGGCGGTGGTCGTGGGGCGGGGCGGCCGCGGCATTAACAAGGCGCAAGCGATGGAGCATGTCTGGGGCTACACCATCATCAACGATGTGACGGCACGCGATTGGCAACAGCGTCACAAACAGTGGCTGATGGGCAAGTCGTTCGACACCTTCTGCCCGATGGGCCCCTGGCTGGTTTCGGCCGATGAACTAAACGGCGCCGATACGCGGGTGCGCTGCTGGGTCAACGACGAGTTGCGCCAGGATGCCCGGACCTCGGATCTTATCTTCGACATCCCGACCCTGATCGAAACCATATCTTCCGGTATCACACTCTATCCCGGCGACCTGATTGCCACCGGCACACCGGCCGGGGTCGGCATCGGATTCAAGCCGCCCAGGTACCTGCAGCCGGGCGACCGGGTCAGGATCGAGATCGAAGGCATTGGCGTGCTGGAGAATCCTGTCGCATAGGAAGTCGTGCCGGGCCAGGGATCTGCCGGGGGACGTCCGGGGCGGCCGCAGCGCCCTTTGCTCCAGGCCTCGGGGAGCGTCCCGGCCGAAAAAGTGAGAATCCCATGCCAGAAGCGTATTCCCCTGTTACCTGCAAAAACTGCGCGCTCATGCTGGTGCGGATCGTCTACCGGCGTCACTGGTGGTTCCCTCTGGTACGGGAACCGCTGGTTCTCGGGATGCGTCTCCTGGCCCTTCGCCACGGCATCGATGCCAGGAGCCATAAGGTGCGCAACCCAGAATGCCATGGCTGCGTCCGGTTCATGAAGGCCGAACTGGAGGAAAAGTCCCCGCTTTTCCGTTTCCTCAACAATCGAATCGGGGATTCCTTCACTGCCCTGCGCGATGCACGGCTCACCCAGGAGGAGCGTGACGAGGCGAAACGGTTTGCCCAGCGGGCAATGGAACCGGCGCACGATGAGGACGTAGCAAGGAAACTTCCCTGAGGACATCGGCCGCACCGGATGGCTAAAGCCTTTAGTATTTGCGAAAAATGTGGTATCTCTGCTGGGAACAGGCTGTTAAAACGTGTCGCTGCAGGCAGTTAGACAAAAGGAAGTCTTCATGGAACAGACCGGAATCACCGAAGAATTGAGCCGCAACTTCCACCTCTTCTGGGACAATTTCCCTTTTCCCGTCATGCTGGTGCGCAAGGACCGCACCATCGTCGACCTGAACCAGGCCGGCCAGGCGCTGGGGTGCGTCCCGGGGACACGCTGCGCCGACCTCGGGAAGAAGGAAGATCACCGTGGCTGCCTTGCCAACCAGGCTTTGCAGGAGCAGACTGCCAAGAGGGTCGTGGCCTACCAGGAGAGTTACGGCATGGTGCTTGACAGCTACTGGGTTCCCCTGGCCGGAGCGGAGGACCTCTACCTGCACTTTTCCGTTGACATCACCGAGTTCGCCGCGGGGCGCATGTTCCCCAAGAAGGGGTGCGCAGAGGGCGCCGGCAGTTGTTCCTGCGAAGCCTGAACAGCACCGGTTGCAACGGACAAACAAAAAGAGGTTGAACACCGACCACGTGCACTTGCTGGTGGAGTACCCGCCCGAGGTCGCGGTCTCCTCCCGGGTCAACAGCCTGAAAGGCGTCTCCAGCCGTCTCACCAAAAAACGGCACCCGGAGCTGGCGCGGCGCTACTGGCGGGGCACCCTCTGGACGGCGAGCTACCTCACGGCCAGCTGCGGCGGGGCGCCCCGGGAAATCATCCGTCGCTACATCGAGCAGCAGCGCAAGGAGACCCATGTCCGCTGACGCGCCCAGCTCTTATCTCCCCGGCCTGAACGCCGGTGTTCACGGCCCATCTGATAAAGAACCCACTCCCTGACTCAACAGGTGAATGGGTTCTTTTTTTGTCCGGAGAATCGCTCGGCACTATTTTAGTTGCAAAATTTTCAAATGATAATAGACTCTTACCTTGCCAAGTGGAAGCTTTTATTGTCAGATCGTTCATGGGCGCCCCGATAACGTCTGGTGAAAAAATGGGGAATCCGGAAAGGAGAACAGCCATTCTTCCTCTCGATGACATCCGCACCATCCGCAATTTCGGCATCGTCTCGCACATCGACGCGGGGAAGACCACCGTGTCGGAACGCATCCTCTTTTACAGCGGCGAAACCCACAAGATGGGGGAGGTGCACAACGGCCAGGCGGTCATGGACTGGATGCCCCAGGAGCAGGAACGCGGCATCACCATTACCGCCACCACCACCACCTGCCACTGGGGAGGGTGCCGGCTCAACCTGATCGACACCCCAGGTCACATCGACTTCACCATCGAGGTGGAGCGTAGCATGCGGGTGCTGGACGGCGCCGTGGCGATCTTCAGCGCGGTGGAAGGGGTGCAGCCCCAAAGCGAGCTGGTCTGGCGCCAGGCGGACCGCTACGGCGTGCCGCGCATCTGTTTCATCAACAAAGTGGACCGGATCGGCGCCGACTACCAGCAGGCGCTGCGCCAGGTGACGGCGCGCCTGCTGGCACGGCCGGTGCTGCTGCAGCTTCCCGTCGGAGAAGAGGGGGGCTTTGCCGGGGTGATCGACCTGGTGAGCGAGGAGCTGCTCCACTTCGACGAGGGCGATCTCGGCATGACGGTGCGGCGAGGCCCCATCCCGGCCGATGCCCTGGGCATGGCGCAGGAGGCGCGCCTGGCGCTGGTCGAAGCGGCTGCCGACTTTGACGACGAGGTGATGGCCGACTTTCTGGAAGGGAAAAGCATCTCCCCGGAAAGGGTGCGCGCGGCGCTGCGGCGGGGAACGCTCGCCTGCCGGATCTTTCCGGTGCTGCTCGGCTCGGCGCTGCGCAACAAGGGGATCCAGCCGCTTTTGGACGCGGTCTGCCACTATCTCCCATCCCCCTTGGACCTCCCCGCGCTGGTCGGCCAGCATCCGGAAAGCGGGGCAAGCGAGCGGCTCACCTGCGACCCGGCCGCACCGCTTAGGGCTCTCGCCTTCAAGGTGATGGCGGAGGAAGGCCGCCGGCTCACCTACCTGCGTATCTACAGCGGCACGCTCAGGCCCGGAGCGGCCCTCTTGAACAGCACCCGGCGCGCGCCGGAACGCATCAAGCACCTGTTCCGCATCCACGCGCACCGGCGCGAGGAGATCGGCGAGGCGCCGGCCGGCGACATCGTGGCCGTTTCGGGGTGCCAGGTCACCCTCACCGGCGATACCCTCTGCGATCCGCAGGCGCCGCTCGTGCTTGAGGGGCTCGACGTCCCCGAACCGGTGGTGTCGCTGGCGGTGGAGGCGAAGGGTGCGGGGGACCGGGAGCATCTGCTCTCCTCCCTGGAGAAGTTCGGCTGGGAGGACCCGACCTTCCGGGTGCACGAGGACCAGGAGACCGGTCAGACCATTCTGACCGGCATGGGAGAGCTGCACCTGGAGATCGTCATCGACCGTCTGCGACGCGAGTACGGGGTGCAGGTGAAGACGGGGCGGCCGAGGGTGGTGTACCGGGAGACCCTGCGCCAGCAGGTGGTGCGGCGCGAGGTCTTCCACCGCGAGGCGGGGGAGCGGCGCCCGGAGACCGCGGAGGTGGTGCTGCGCCTGACGCCCCAGCCCCGGGGCAAGGGGGTGCGCATCCTGTTGCCGCCGGTGCAACAGCCGCTCACCTCGGAACTGCTCGCCACCGTCAAGAAAAGTTTGGAGCAGGGGTGTCTGGCCGGCTGTCGGACCGGGTATCCCCTCACCGACCTGAAGCTGGAGGTGCTGGAAATCCCGGTCGAGGCCGGTGTGCCGACCGAGTCTGCGCTCTGGGCGGCGGCGCAACGCGCTGTGATCCTGGGTGCCCGGGAGGGGGGGGTGTTTCTTCTGGAGCCGATCATGTCCCTGGAGCTTGAGCTTCCGACAGCGAATCTCGGGAAGGTGATCGGCTCGCTCCAGCAAAAGCGCGGCCGGGTGGAGGGGCTCGAGGAGCGGGGCGAGAGCCAGGTGGTGCGTGCCATCGTCCCTCTGGCTGAGATGTTCGGTTACATGACGGAACTGCGCAGCGCCACCAAGGGGAGGGGGAGCTACACCATGGAATTCAAGGGATTCGAGGAAGCCCCGGCGGAGGTCCAGGAGCGCTTCGGCCTGTTGCAAGGTGCGAAGTAGACTGTTCCCGGTAAAAGGATTCAGGGCGCGGTAAGCCTATAAGACAGGTGACAGCAGATATTATAGCCTTTTTACAGAACATCAGCGGAACCTGTTATATTTTTAATGTGTCATTTCTTATTGCAGCCATTAGATAAAAATCATACAATGGTGCTATACAGAGAACGCCGTCTGTGTTGGGAGGTGTGACTAATGAAAGAAAGCACGAAAGACAGACTTCAAGGCAAGCTACACGAAACAAAAGGGCAAATAAAAGAAACCGTAGGTAAAACTGTCCATAACCCCCGAGTGGCTATTGAAGGGCAGAACGAAAAAATCGCCGGGAAAGTTCAGGAGAAGGTAGGGCAGACCAAGAAAGTCTTTGGAAAATAATTGATGTCGCAATCATCGCACCTTCGTAATGGTGCTTTCCCCCGAAAGCCGCTCTGAAAAAGCGGCTTTTTTTGGTTTGCCCAGCGTAGCGGGCGAACCCGGTCTGCTGAAAGAAGCAGGCGTCACCCCGACCGGGGGGAAGACAATCCGAATCGCAGTTGCGGCCGGGCAAGGTCGTGTAATCTAGCGGGTGGAACCCCCGCCCTGGAAGGCTGGCCAGCCACCGGGTAGCGAGTCCTTGGAGGTTGGATGGTAACATCCTGCTTTATGCGTAGGATAGCGAGCAGTTAGGCCGTAATCCGAAAGGGTGAAGGGTAAAGCCTCGAAATGGATTAAATGGGAAGGATGACACTCTTGCGATAGTGGAAATCAACACGGACAGCTCCGTTAATGGCAAGGAGGTGTTTGCTCCCCGGGGTCTGAGACCATGGCATGACTGACATTGTGATTACATGGGAACCCGGGAGACCCTACGCCTCTTTCGAAATTGAGAGTATGCCTGACAACCGAAGAGGGAGGATGGCAAATGTGGTGTAGGGAGTCGGATATAAGGGAGAGTTCAAGAAGATCAAGATGAACTCTTGGCGTAATGCCGCAAGTCCCCTGGCCAACATGGCCATCTCGAATGATTACCTCCGAGAGCTTGGCCTATTCGACCTGAGCCGAGTACGAACAGCGGCAACCGCCTCAAACCGATGAGGATAGAATGGGCATGAACCGTATACGAGGCCCGAACGTACGGTTCTGTGAGAGGGATGAGGCGAACCTGATCAGTTCGCCACGCCCTACTCGATTGTCAACCTTTCCGCACACTTAGTCCGGGCCCCGCCAGGTCCGCGTCGGGCTTGCTGGCCGGGCAGTCGGCCAGGAACCGCTCAATGACCTGGAAGGTCTCCTCGGTTTTCTCCTCCTGCGGGTTGTGCCCGCACTCCTCAATAACTGTGAGCCTTGCCCCGGGGATGGCCTGCTCCAGCCTTTCCCCCTGCGAAAGCGGGACGATCCGGTCCTGCCGCCCCCAGAGAAGGAGCATGGGGACCAGGAGCGTGCCGTAGCAGGCGGAGATCGCGTCGCAGTCGGCAGGTACCAACTGGCGGCAGGTTTGCACCAGTGCCCTCCTGGCGTCGCGGTTCTGGTAGCAGGGGGCGTAGCGGGACACGTGCTCCCGGTCGACCAGCCTCTGGTCGTGGTAGGCTGCGCGCAGCCCGACCCGCACCCAGGCCTCAGGCGCATAAAGGGTGATGAAAAGCGGGCCCGCCAGGGGAAGCCGGAACAGCCTCGCTATGAGGGGGAGACTCTGGAGGTATCCGGGACCGGCAATAACCACGGCGGATTTAAGCAGACCTTCCCTTCCCCCCTGCATCGCCTCGATGGCGGCCAGCAGGACCACGGCCCCCCCCATCGAATGTCCCACCAGCGTCACCCCGGAGAGTCCCTCCCGCTTCAGGAATTCAAGGAGTCTGCGACTGTGGGCGCGGATCGAGTAATCGGCTGCTCCGGGCTTTGACGACGCTCCCGAGCCGATAAGGTCGAGGAGATACAGGGTATAGCTCTCCTTGGGGAAGAGGGGGGCCAGGTCGGTCCAGGTTTCCGAACGGGCCGCCAGACCGTGGAGCAGGACCAACTTGACGGGGCCGCTTCCCAGGACGCGGTAGCGCAGGATTTCCTTCTCCGAGAGGGAGCATTGGCGCAAAGGTGAATTCATTGCGACAGTTTACCAGAAATACCGCAGACCTTCCATCAACTGTACCCCCGGGTAGCAATCTGTCCCCCTAACGGACACCCCGCCCCTTGCCTTGGGCGTAACCTACGTAAATTGCGGTAAATCTGCGGTTGGCATCATTGCTGTAATATCTATCTCCGTAAACTGCCTTCAGCACGACATCGTCCCCCGGGGACACAGCCCGGGGCTCGAATATCCCGAAAACAAAGCAATTGGAGAGTCTGGACGGAAAGGGAACAGGACGCACGCCATGCAATTACCTGAAAAAACGAAGCCGATCGCTCCACCGAGACAATCAGGTTGGAAAACCTCCATTGCGCTGAAGATTTCCCTGCTCTATGTGGCAGCCGCAGGAGCTGCCAGCTTTTTCACGCTGGCCTACCTGGAAATGGGGATCAAACGGTCCATCGCGAACCAGCACTACTCCCTGGCGCAGGAAAGCATCCTGCAGAACGGGATATACCTTGTGCTCGGCATCTGCGCGGCCACCCTGGTGGTGCTGGTGCTGGTCTGGCCGCTGATCAGAGGCGATACCTCGCGGCTGTCTCAGGACGAGGAGCGCTTCCGCACCCTGGTGGAATCCTCTCCCGACGCGATACTCCTGCATCGAAATGGCGTCTTCATCTATGTGAACAACGCGGCCCTATCTCTTGTCGGAGCGGAGCGGGCGGACCAGCTGATCGGCCATCCGGTCGAGTCGGTGGTCCCTCCCGAGTTCAAGTCTCTAATCAGGGAAGGTGACGAGCAAATTCAGTCGGTGGTGGGGCATGCCAACCCCCGTCACGAGGAGAAGGTGCGGCGGCTCGATGGCAGGGCTATCGACGTGGAGGCTGCAACCACCCCTCTGAGTTACCAGGGAGAGCCGGCCGTGCAGGTCATACTGCGGGACATCACGGCACGCAAGGCGGCGGAGGCTGCGCTTAGGGAAAGCGAGGAGACCCTCCGGAACCTGATGGAGGCTATGCCGGTTGGGGTCGGCCTGGTGGAGGATGACGGTTCCATCAGCTACCTGAACCGCTGTTTCGAGGAGCATTTCGGCTACAGCCACCGGGATTTGCCGGACTTGGATACCTGGTATCAGCTGGCCTATCCCAACCCCCTCTACCGGAAGGAACTGGTGGCGACCATCAATGCCAATCTGGCGCAGGCACATGCTGACAAGACGCCTGTAGCACCGACCGAGGTGGACATCACCTGCAAGGACGGTTCAGTACGCCACATCATCATCAACCGGCAGCGGGCCGGCAACCGCAGGATGGTCATCTTCACCGACATAACCGAACGCGAAACCATGCAAAACGAGATCCTGAAGTCCCAGAAACTGGAGTCGCTCGGGGTGCTTGCCGGCGGCATTGCCCACGATTTCAACAACATCCTGACCGGTATCCTGGGCAATATCACCCTGGCGCAGATGTTTCTGGACCAGGTGCATCCGGCATCCGAGCCGCTGGCGTGCGCCGAAAGGGCGGCGACCCGGGCGGGCGAGTTGGCCACCCAGCTCTTGACCTTTGCCAAGGGGGGAGCGCCGGTAAAAAAGGTGATCGCGCTGGGCGCCCTAATCGAGGAGGCGGCCACCCTGGCGCTACGCGGAGCCAATGTGAGCGGGAATATCCGGATACCTGCCGGGCTGCATAGCATAGAGGCGGACGAAGGGCAGCTGAGCCAGGTATTCCACAACATCGTCTTCAACGCGGTTCAGGCGATGCCCGGCGGTGGCACGCTGATCGTCAGCGCCGAGAATGTTACCCTGGCAAGCGGCAACAAACCGGCGCTCCCCCCCGGCGACTATGTCCGGATCACTTTTGCCGACCAGGGGCACGGCATCCCGGACGAGATCCTGAACAAAATCTTCGACCCCTACTTCACCACCAAGCCGGGCGGCACGGGGCTCGGTTTGGCCTCGGTCCACTCAATAGTCAGGAAACACGGAGGACACGTGGAGGTGCGCTCCCTGGTGGGGAGAGGGACCGACTTCACGTTCCTGCTCCCGTCGCTGGGTGTCGTCACGGTCACCCCCGAAGCGGCCCAGGTGGCTACGGAACCCGGCGATCACGCAGGGGAAGCCGTGCTGGTCATGGATGACGACAAACTGATCCAGACCCTGGTCTCGCAGATCCTGCAGCACCTGGGTTACCGGGTGACGACCTGCGCCGACGGAGAGGAGGCGATAGCGCTCTATGAGAGGGGCGCCAGGTCGGGGAACCCTTTCCTGGCTGCGATCATGGATCTCACCATTCCGGGGGGGATGGGTGGCAAGGAGGCGGCGCAGCGGCTGCTCGCCCTGGATCCGGCAGCCCGCCTGATCGTATCCAGCGGGTATTCCAACGATCCGGTCATGGCGGATTTCGGCAGGTACGGTTTTTGTGCCGCCATAGCCAAGCCGTACCGGGTTGCCGAACTGGCCGGTGTGCTGGCCCGTCTGAAGGGGACTCCGGGCAGCACCGGTTGATCCCTGGCACTGATGAAAACGGCACCCCGGCCGGGAATGCGTGTATAATGAACCTTAGCGATAGGGAGCATCGGTAAGGCGCTCATGCCAAAAAGCTACTGCTCGTTCACCATCATGACCTACAACGTTCACCGCCTGATCGGCAACGACCGGCACTGCTCTGCCCTGCGCATCGCCCAGGTGATCGACTCCCACCAGCCGGACATCGTCGCCCTTCAGGAACTGCCGGGAGCCCGGTTCCGGCCCGAAAAAGGAGGAACCGCGCTGGACCTCGCCCATGAGCTGGCGCAGCTTGAATCGGCGGGCGGCCTCGCCTTCATGGAGCGGGAGCGCTGCGGCAACGTCGTTTTGAGCCGTTTTCCCATGCGGCTGGTCAGGGCGGGAGGGCTGCACCCCGAAACCAGACGGCGCTCCACCTTCCCCCGGGGAGTGCTCTGGGTCGAAATCGAGATCTGCGGGCGCAACCTGCAGGTCATCAACACCCACCTGGGACTCACCCCGCCCGAGCGCAACTCCCAGGCGAAGGTGCTCTGCGGGCCGGAATGGCTGCAGGACCCGGCATGCCACCGCCCCGTGATCCTGTGCGGGGACTTCAACGCTCTGCCGAGTTCGACCGTCCACAAGCGGCTCAAGAGCGCCCTGGACGATCAGCAGGCGAGCCTCGGCTTCGGGCATACCGAATGGACCTTTCCGAGCCACTACCCCTTGGTGCGGTTCGACCACCTCTTCGTCTCCCCCGACCTGAGTGTCGAGAGCGTCCAGATTCCCCAGACCAGGCTGGCCCGGGTCGCCTCGGACCACCTCCCGCTGGTCGTCAAGCTGCGGGTCGCCTGAGCGACAGCTGCAGGTCTTTGACCTAGCCTGCCCACGGAACTGCTGCCGGTACAAATACTGTTAAAGTTAATGGCCTGCCGACCGAAGAGGAGTGATGAATAATCTGACCAGAACCCTGAAAGGGAGATATCGGAGAGGACAGCCATGAGTGAATTTTTATACATGCCGGAGGACATGGAGGTTCAGGAACTGATCATCGAGAGGGTTTTGCAAAATACCGGTGCCCTCTTGGAAATCTGCCTGGTTAAGCACGGATCTCAGTACGAGGCGGCCCTTTTTTTCGACAAGAAATACAAGCCTGGCCCTCCCATGCCCCGCCCGCTGGAAAGTCCCTCGGGACTATCTACCCACTGGATGGGAGTGCGTCCCAAGGTGGGCCTGACCGATGCAGAAACGGATAAAATCGTCTACGAGGTCAACGGGCTGAACGCCTTGCACCGCATTCAAATGACGGACAACTGGGGCAGCCTGCTGGATTGCGTTTAGGCCCCGGAGGTACTTAGGCGTCCTCCAGGAAGCGAATTCGCGGCAGGAATGCCGCTCCTAGGAGAGCTGGATGCCTAAAAATATCTCAAATCGGTATAATAGAAGCCGCCCCCGGCAGGGAGCGGCTTCAACGTTGATGGTGCTTTCTTTTTGGACCCCCCTCTACATCTCCACCCGGGTCAGGACCCCCGGCAACTTGCCGGCGGGGAGCTTTTTGAACTGGACAAGGTTCGGGGTCAGCTTCTTGATGACGGAGAACACCTTCCAGACCGGGTTGCTGGTCGCGACCTCCTCGACGCCCTAGCAGATGACTTTCTAGACGATGCCGTTTCTCTTCAAATGCCCCTCGATGTCGATCACCTCCATGTTGCCGGCGGTGATCTCGAAAGCTTCCAGGCCGCCGCCGAGGGCGCCGGTCACCCGGGAACTGATGCCGAACGGCTCGTCGGTCCGCACGATGGAAATGAAGACGTTGCGCTCGCAGATGATGTTGCTCCAAATCATGCAGTGCCGTTGTCCAGGAAGAACTTGATGGCGTACCGAGGCTCGCCGCCCGGACGATGCCGGGGTTCCCGGCGATGGCGGCGCACCCCCGGAGAGGATACTGATGGCGGGGGTGATGACGCCGTCCCCTAAGAGCAGGCAAACCCCGATGAAGGAGAGAAAGCTGACCAGCCCCAGGTAGCGCCCCCCTTCAGGAACCGGACCAGGATCTCCTTGAGGATGAAAGTCCCCCCCTCACCCTTCCTGCCGAGGCTCATGGCGAGCCAGGCCTACTCCATGGTTACCAGGATGACCAGGGTCCAGGCGATCAGGGAGAGGATGCCGAAAATGTTGTCCTGGGTCGGCCTGGTGATGGCGATAGATGACGGTGCGGGTGTATATGGGGCTGGTGCCGATATCGCCAAAGACAAGTCCCATCGACTTGACAATCCCTCCCAAGAAAGATTCCACCTGTTTGTGCATTGCTTGGTGATCCTCCGTTAATTAACAGCGCTCTTATGATATTGGGCTTAGGCTAATACAACCGAAATCCCCGTTTGCGCTTGACATTATGGTGATTTGCTCGTATTTTTAGACGTTTCTCTCAAGCTTTAACCGATAGCGGAGGCCGCTTAAATGGACTATAAAGAAACCCTGAATCTTCCCCTCACCGACTTCCCAATGAAAGGAAATCTTCCCCAGCGCGAGCCGGAGATGCTGAAGCAGTGGGAGGAGTCGGCACTCTATGGCAAGGTCGAAGAGGCCGGAAAGGGGAGGCCGCGCTACGTCCTGCATGACGGCCCTCCCTACGCCAACGGCCATATCCATATCGGGCACGCCCTGAACAAAATTTTGAAAGATATCGTCCTCAAGAGTAAGCGGATGAACGGCTTCGATGCCCCCTACGTTCCGGGGTGGGACTGCCACGGACTCCCCATCGAGCTGCAGGTGGAGAAGAACCTGGGCTCCAAGAAGCACGAGGTTTCCAAACTGCAGATGCGCAAGCTCTGCCGCGAGTATGCAGCCAAGTTCGTGGCGATCCAGCGCGCCGAGTTCGAGCGGCTGGGGATCTTCGGCGAGTGGGACACCCCCTACCTTACGCTGCACCACAGCTACGAAGGGGCCATCGCGCGGGAACTCGCCCGCTTCGCCGAGAACGGAGGCCTCTATAAGGGGAAAAAGCCGGTGCACTGGTGCTCCTCCTGCGGCACGGCCCTGGCCGAGGCCGAGGTGGAGTACGCGGACCACAACTCCCCCTCGGTGTTCGTGAAGTTTGCGCTGAAGGAAGAGCTGGGCGGCATCATACCGGAACTCGCCGGGAAAAAGTCCTCCATGGTCATCTGGACCACGACCCCTTGGACGCTCCCGGCGAATCTCGCCGTGGCGATCCATCCGGAGCTTGACTACGTGGCGCTGCAGGTGGCCGCCGAGGTCCTGATCGTCGCCGATGGCCTGAAGGAGAGCTTCCTGGCGCAGATCGGGGCTGCCGGCGAGGTACTGGCAACCTTTCCCTCCAAGCTGCTGAAGAAAAGGCTCTGCCGGCACCCCTTCTACGACCAGGATTCCGTGATCCTCCTGGGTGAGCATGTCACCCTGGAGGCCGGCACCGGCTGCGTGCACACGGCACCCGGGCACGGACAGGAGGACTACGAGCTGGGACTTAAGGAAGGGCTCGAGATTTACAACCCGGTCGACAACCGCGGGAAGTTCTACGAGAACATCGAGTTCTTCGGCGGCCAGTTCGTCTTCGACGCCAACAAGCACGTCATAGAGAAGCTGATCGAGGTGGGGGCGCTGCTGGCGCAGAAGGAGATCTCCCACTCCTATCCGCACTGCTGGCGCTGCAAGAAGCCGATCATCTTCCGTGCCACCGAGCAATGGTTCATCTCCATGGAGCAGAACGCGCTGCGCCAGAACGCCCTGAACGAGATCAACAACGTGAACTGGATCCCGAAGTGGGGCAAGGAGCGCATCTACGGCATGATCGAGAACCGGCCGGACTGGTGCGTCTCCCGGCAGCGCTCCTGGGGGGTGCCGATCACGGCGTTCTACTGCAAGAGCTGCGGGGAAGTGATGGCCGACGGAAAGGTCATGCACCACGTAGCCGACCTCTTCTCCGAGCACGGCTCGGACATCTGGTACGACTGGGACGCCGCGGCCTTCCTCCCGGCGGGAACGGTCTGCCCCTCCTGCGGCAAGGGCGATTTCGACAAGGAAAGCGACATCCTCGACGTCTGGTTCGACTCCGGCGTCTCCCACGCGGCGGTGCTGGAACTGCGCCCGAACCTGGGGAGCCCGGCCGACATGTACCTCGAGGGGAGCGACCAGCACCGCGGCTGGTTCCATTCCTCGCTGCTCGCCTCGGTTGGCACCCGCGGCAGGGCGCCCTACAAGAACGTGCTGACCCACGGTTTCGTCATGGACGGCTCCGGCCGCAAGATGAGCAAGTCGGTGGGCAACGTGGTCGCCCCCGAGGACGTCATCAAGAAGTTCGGGGCAGACGTTTTGCGCCTCTGGGTCGCGGCCCAGGATTACCGCGAGGACCTGCGCATCTCCCAGGAGATCCTGACCCGGCTCTCCGAGAGCTACCGCCGCATCAGGAACACCTGCCGCTACATACTGGGCAACATCCACGACTTCGACCCCGCGACCCACGGCGTCCCGTACGCCCAGATGCCCGAGATCGACCGCTGGGCCATGCACCAGCTGGAACTCTTGAAGGAAAAGGTGCTCGCCTCCTACAACGACTGCGAGTTCCATATCCTGTACCACGCGGTGAACGGGTTTTGCACCGTCGAGATGAGCTCCTTCTACCTCGACATCCTGAAGGACCGGGTCTACACCAGCAAGGACTCGTCGCTCGCCCGCAGGAGCGCCCAGACCGTCATGTTCACCATCCTGGACAACCTGGTGCGCATGCTGGCGCCGGTGCTCTCCTTCACCGCCGAAGAGGTCTGGGCCGACCTGCCGGGGACCCGCGAGGCGAGCGTGCACTTGGCGCTCTTCCCGGCGCTCACCCCAGACTGCAAGGACGAGCAGCTCACGGCGCGCTGGGAAAAGATGATGAGGGTGCGAGGCGAGGTGTCCAAGGTGCTCGAGCTGGCCCGGGTCAGGAAGGTGGTCGGCCATTCACTCGATGCGGCGGTCGCCATTAAGGCAGGCGGCGAGACGGCTGAGCTGTTGCGCGAATTCGAGGGGGAGTTGGCAAGTATTTTCATCGTTTCCAAGGCCGAACTGGTCGAGGAGCTTGCCGGCGAGCCGTACCGTGCCGAAGGGATCGAAGGGCTGGAGATCGTGGTGAGTGCCGCGCCGGGTGAGAAGTGCGAGCGCTGCTGGTGCTACGCTGAGGAGATCGGCAAGGATCCGGAGCATCCGACCATCTGCCTCAAGTGTCTGGCCGCGGTCAAGTAAGGATACTTTAAATGACATTCAGATATCGAATACTGCTGGCAGTTTCGGCCTTGGTCTTGGTCCTGGACCAGGCCAGCAAGTTCTACATCGACCGGAGCATGGCGCTGCACAGCTCCATCACCGTCATCGCGAACTTCTTCTGCATCACCTACCTGAGGAACAAGGGGGCCGCATTCGGCATCCTGGCCAACTCCGCGTACCGGCTCCCCTTCTTCCTCCTGGTCTCCGCCGTCGCGGTCTGCGTCATCTTCGTGGTGATTAAGAAGCTGCGCGAGGACCAGCGGCTCGCCGCCTGTTCGCTGTCGCTCATCTTCTCCGGGGCGCTCGGCAACCTGATCGACCGAATCAGGCTTGGCGAGGTGATCGACTTTCTGGACGCCCACTGGTACGACCACCACTGGCCCGCCTTCAACATCGCCGACTCGGCCATCTGCGTCGGGGTGTTCCTGCTGGCCATCGACATGTTCCTGGAAGAGCGGAAGGCACGCTAGTCAAAATCAAAGGGTGCAACACCAAGACGCAAAGAAAGCATGAATAGCAAGGTCAGATTCCCCCCTGTTTTTGCTTTATCGCTGCGCTTGGCGTTAAATGCTTCCAGGCATTAAGCCGACTCTGAAACCAGCAATTCCCGCAGCTCGGTCGGCAGGCGCTTGGCCCGCATCCCTTCACCCACGCAGGCCAAGGTAACCCGCGCCTCGACCAGGAGCCTGCCGTCCTCCTTCCGGAGCACCTTCTGACCCGCGACGAAGGAGCTGTTCTTCACCGCGACGATGCTGGTCACCACCTCCAGGAGGTCGTCCAGTCGGGCCGGGGAGCGGTAGTTGATCTCGATCGCCACCACGGGGAAGATGATCCCTGCTTCGTGCATGGCCTGTACCGAGAGCCCGCGGTCCCTCAGGAATTCGGTCCTGCCTCGTTCCAGGTAGCGCAGGTAGTTGGCATGGTACACCACCCCCCCTGCATCGGTGTCGTCGTAGTAGATCCGCACGTCCATCACCCTTCCTCCCCCAGCACCTTCTCGAAGACCGCACGCACGGCCGAGGTCACCTGCTCGTAATCCGCCATCAGTATCTGCCCGGGGTTCTGCAGCCGAACATCGTAGCCGATCCTGCGGGCCAGCTTGTTCAGGTAGCTGAGCCTCCCGCCCAGATCGTTCATGGAATAGTCGTGGATGATGCGCAAGCGGTTTTCCAGGCGGCGCAGGAACCGGTACCCGGCCGCCAGCGCCTGGCAGTCAGCCTCGGGAAGCAGCCCTAAGTGCCGCACCGCCTCCAGCGTTTCCAGTGTGTTGCAGTTCCTAAGCTCGCGGTGCCGGTGGCCGTGGCTTAGCTGTAGGTACTGGACTACGAATTCCACATCGACCATGCCGCCCCGCCCGGTCTTGATGTTGTAGATCCCGGTGGTCTCCTTGGCGAGTTCCACCTCCATGCGCATGCGCAGCCGGTGGATCTCGCTTTTCACCAGCTCGTTGGCGCCCGAACCGTAGACCGCGTGCTCGATCACCTGCTCGATCGCCTTCTTGAGCGCCGGCGTGCCGTAGGTGACCCTCGCCTTGGTGAGCGACTGGCGCTCCCAGATTTGGGAATCGGTGCCGTGGTAGCTCTGGAACGATTCCAGCGAGGCGACCAGGGGGCCGGCGTTACCGGAGGGGCGCAGCCGCGTGTCGATCTTGTAGACGTACCCCTCGCGAGTCTGGCTGGTCAGAACCATGATAATCTTCTGCCCCAGCTTGGCGAAGAATTCGCGGTTTGTGATGCTCTTCTCGCCGTCAGTCATCCCCTGGCCGTCGTAGATATAGATGATGTCCAGGTCGGAGTGGTAGTTGAGCTCGTACCCCCCCAGCTTCCCCATGGCGACAATGGCAAAGGAGGCTTCGCGGCTGGTGCCGTCCGGCCCGGTCACCCGCGGGCGCCCGTAGCGGGAGAGCTCCCCGGTGGCCAGGCAGCAGGCGGCGTCAAGGCAGATCTCGGCCAGATTGGTGAGCTGCAGGGCGACATCGGGCTGCTCCATCTTGCCGTGGATGTCGTTCATCCCGATGCGCAGGAACTCTTCGTTACGGTAGCGCCGCATCGCGTCGAGCTGCTCCTCCAGGCCGTCCGCCTGTGAGAGCTGCACGTTGAGCTCGTTCGCCATGGTGGCGCGTTCCTTCTGCAGGTAGGCGTAGCCGCGGGTGATCATGCCGTCGAGCAGCTCCGGGTGCCCGATGAGGATCTTGGAGAGGAACTCGGACATGCCGAACATGGAGGTTAGCAGTTTCAGGATGTCCCGGTTCTCGGCCAAAAGCGCGTAGAAGGAGGAGCGGGTCCTGGTGGCGGAGAGGAATCGCTCCAGGTTGGCGAGCGCCAGGTCCGGGTCGGGGGAGGCGAAGATCTCCTGCAGAAAGAGCGGCGCTATCTTCTCCAGGACCCTCCTGCCGCGCTCGGTCAGGTTCAGCCTGGGGGGCCCGTCGCGCAGCACCAGGAGGTTGTCGTAGGCGGCGTCAGGGTGCTCGAAGTGGCGCTCGGCCAGCATGTCCCTGATCAGGTCGGGGTCCGCCTTGGTGTCGAAGAAGAAGTAGACCTCGGGAAGCACCTCCTCCTTGATCCGCTTGTCCCGCGACAGGAACAGGTCGCCGTAGATGGCGGAGACGCTCTTTCGGTGCGCCTCCAGGGCCTCGGTGAAGCGCCCGGTGCCGTCGGACTTGAGAAAGCCGCAGCGCCGGGCCAAGGCGCGCAGCTCTTCTTCCTTTCTGGGAAGCGAGTGGGTCTGGCGCTCCTGGACCACCTGGATCCGGTGTTCCACGGTGCGCAGGAACCGGTAGGCCTCGGCGAGGGAGGTACAGTCCGCCTCCTTTATGATGCGGGAATCCCTCAGATTCAAGAGCGCCTTCAGGGAGTTGCGCTCCCGCAGCATCGGGTTCTTCCCGGCGTAGACCAGCTGCAGTGCCTGGATGAAGAACTCAATCTCCCGGATCCCGCCGCGCCCCAGCTTGATGTTGACCTCACCCTCCTGGCTCCTTGCCAGGGACGCGTCGATGCGTTTCTTCATCGACATCATGTCCTCGATCAGGTTGTAGTCCAGGTAACGACGGTAGATGAAGGGGTTGAGGGCCGCGAGGATCTGCTCGCCGAGCTCGAGCGACCCGGCCACCGGGCGGGCCTTCATCAGAGCGGCCCGCTCCCAGGACTGTCCCCAGGATTCGTAGTAGATCTCCGCCGAGCGCATCGAGGTGGCGAGGTCGCCCCCCTTGCCGTCCGGCCTGAGCCCCACGTCGACCCGGAACACGAAGCCGTCGCCGGTAGCCTGGGCGATGGCGCGGTTCACCATCTCGGCGAGCCTCACGAAGAAGGTATGAAGGGAGATCCTCCCCTTCGCGCCGCCACGGTCGTCGGAAACGCCGGCCGTCTCACCGGAGTCGGAGGAGTAGAAGTAGATGAGGTCGATGTCCGAGGAGAAGTTGAGCTCGCGCCCCCCGAGCTTACCCATGCCGATGATGGTGAGGTCAGCCTCCACCAGCCCCCCGGGTCCCCGGGCCAGCGGGGTGCCGTGCTCCCGGACCAGTTCGCGCCGCGCGGCTTCGTAGGCGATCTGCAGGGTGGCGGCGGCCAGTGCGGCGAGCTCGGCCGTCACCTCCTCCAGCGGGGCCAGGCCGTTCAGATCCCGGGCCGCGATGCGCAGCATTTCGGCGTACTTGAAGCGCCGCAGCAGGGGGAACACCTCCTGGTAGCCGGGCTCGACCGGGATGCGGCTCCTGAGGGTGGCGAGCATCTCGGCCTCGGAGCGGGCTTGCATGATGTCGCGCTCCAGGAAGAGGCGCTGAAAGAAATAGGGATCCTTGCAGATGATGTTGGTGAGGAAGGGGGATGAGCCGCAGATGTTCATGAGTTGGGCGATCCGGGAGCGCCGGGAGCAGACTTCGAGGAACTCCTGCCGCCCGGCCACCATGCTGATGCGCTCAACGCCGTTCAGGGCCATGTCGGGAAGCGGCGTGCTGAGCGCAGCGAGGGCGAGTTCCGCTACCTGCCCGGGCCGCAGCAGCTCTCCCAAAAGGCGCAGGTTTTCGGCCGAGCGCGCACCGTAGCTGAACCCTTTGCGCTCCAGTAATTCAGGCAGGCCCAGGGCCGAACGGCCGGCCAAGGCCTCCAGCAGCGCGCTGGAGAAGTCGGCGAGCCGGCTCATTGACCGGTCAGTGTCCTGAGCTCCCGGCCGTAGTCGCCGCGTACCACACCTTTTTCGGTGATGATTCCCGCGATGTAGCGGGCGGGAGTGACGTCGAAAGCGGGGTTTCTCACCTTAACCCCCTCCGGCGCTACGCTTACTCCCTGGATGCGCGTCACCTCGCAGGAGGCACGCTCCTCGATCGGAATCTCGTCGCCGCTGGCGAGCTTCAGGTCGAGGGTGGAGAGCGGGGCGGCAACGTAGAAGGGGATCCGGTTCTCCTTGGCGAGCACGGCCACGCTGTAGGTGCCGATCTTGTTGGCGGTATCGCCGTTGGCGGCGATCCGGTCCGCACCGACCACGCAGAAATCGATCTCACCGCACTTCATGAGCCAGCCGGCCATGTTGTCCGAGATGAGGGTGACTGGAATGGAGTCCTTCATCAGTTCCCAGGCGGTAAGGCGGGCTCCCTGGAGCCAGGGGCGGGTTTCGTCGGCGAAGACACGGATCCCCTTGCCCGCTTCGTGGGCGGCGCGGATCACCCCGAGGGCGGTGCCGTACCCGGCGGTGGCGAGCCCGCCGGCGTTGCAGTGGGTGAGGATGGCGCATCCCTCCTTGATAAGTGAAGCGCCATGCCGGCCGATTTCCTTGCAGATCTTCAGATCTTCGCTCTCGATGCTGATCGCCTCGGCCTTCAGGATCTCGCGGATGGAGTTGAGGTTCATTTCCCGGTGCAGCTGGGCGATGCGCTTCATCCGTTCCAGGGCCCAGAAGAGGTTCACCGCGGTCGGTCGGGTGCGTCCGATCACCTCGCAGACGTTCTCCAGTTGCCGGTAGAATGAGTCGAAGGTGTCAGCGATGATGTCCCTGGCACCCAGGGCCACCCCCATGGCTGCGGCGATTCCGATGGCCGGCGCCCCCCGGATGATCATGCCTCGGATCGCCTCCGCCACCCCCTGGAAGTCCGAGTATTCGTTGTAGACCTCCTCGCCGGGAAGCTTGGTCTGGTCGATCATGATAACCTTGTTGTCGCGCCACTCGATGGTTCTGAAGGACATAGTCGTTACCTCGAAAAAAACCTTCCTTCACCTTACCCGTTCAACTTCTTCAGCAGAATTTCGTTCACCAGGGTGGGGTTCGCCTTCCCCTTGGAGGCGCGCATCACCTGCCCCACGAAGAAGCCGAACAGCTTGTCCTTGCCGCTTCGGTACTCGGCGAGCTGCCCCGCCTCTTTCGAGAGCACATCGTCGATGATCGCCTCGATGGCGCCTGTGTCGGAGACCTGGGTGAGCCCCTTCTCGGCCACGATCTCCGCGGGCTCCTTGCCGGTTTTGTACATCTCGTCAAAAACGGTCTTGGCGATCTTCCCCGAGATGGTTCCCTGCTCCATGAGCTTCAGGAGAGCCGCAAGCTGCGCCGGGGTGACCGGGGAATCGGCGATCCCCCTGCAGTCCTCGTTCAGGGCCCGGGTCACCTCGCCCATGACCCAGTTGGAGACGGTCTTGGGCTGCGGGAAGAGGGCGACCGTCGCTTCGAAGTAGGCCGCCAGCTCCCGGCTGGCGGCGAGCACCTCGGCGTCGTATTCCGAGAGCCCGAGCTCGGCGGCAAAGCGCGCACGTTTCGCCTCCGGAAGTTCCGGGAGCAGGGAGCGCACCTCATTAATCCAAGCCTCGTCGACGATGACCGGAACCAGGTCGGGGTCCGGGAAGTAGCGGTAGTCGTGCGCCTCTTCCTTGCCGCGCATGGAGCGGGTGGTGCCGGTGTTCGGGTCGAAGAGTCGGGTCTCCTGGATGATGCGGCCACCCTCGTCCAGGATCTCGGCCTGGCGCTCCATCTCGTACTCGATAGCCTGTTTGATGAAGCGAAACGAGTTGATGTTCTTCAACTCGGCGCGGGTGCCGAAGGTCGTGGAGCCGACCGGCATGAGCGAAACGTTGGCGTCGCAGCGAAAGCTCCCCTCCTCGAGGTTGCCGTCGCAGATCCCGAGATAGACCACGATCTGGTGCAGTTTCTTCAGGTAGGCGATCGCCTCGTCCGGGGATCTCATGTCCGGCTCGGAGACTACCTCCAGAAGCGGCGTGCAGGCGCGGTTCAGGTCGACGCAGGAGTCGTCTCCCACTCCGGGGAGATCGGCGTGCACCAGTTTCCCGGCGTCCTCCTCCATGTGGATCCGGGTGATGCCGATCCGCTTTCTCTCGCCCTCCACCTCGATGTCCAGGTGGCCGTTCAAACAGATCGGGAGGTCAAACTGGCTGATCTGGTACCCTTTCGGGAGGTCCGGGTAGAAGTAGTTTTTCCGGGCGAAGATCGAGCGCGGGGCGATGGAACAGTTGGTGGCCAGACCGGCCCTGATGGCGTAGTCCACCACCGTGCGGTTCAAGACCGGGAGCGCTCCGGGAAAGCCGAGGCAGACCGGGCAGGTCTGCGAGTTGGCAAGGGAGCCGAAGCGGGTCGAGCAGCCGCAGAAGATCTTGGTGTTGGTGGTGAGCTGGGTGTGCACCTCAAGCCCGATGACGACCTGGTATTTCATAGCTTAAGCTCCGTGGGGGCAGCGCTGCGGGCGAATACGAGATTCGCCCCTACCGTCACAACGCGATGATTTTTGTAGGGGCGAACCTCGTGTTCGCCCCGGTTTGTTTACAGCGCCGCCTTGCTCTTGTGCCAGTCGGTCTCCCTTTCGAAGGCGAAGGCCGCGGAGAGGATCGCCTCTTCGCCGAACGGCTTTCCGATCAGTTGGAGCCCGATCGGGAGCCCGCCGCCGGAGAAGCCCGCCGGCATCGACAGGCCGCAGGTTCCCGCCAGGTTCACCGGTATGGTGAAGATATCGGAGAGGTACATCTGCAGCGGATCGGCCAGCTTCTCGCCGATCTTGAAGGGGGGAGTTGGCGCGATCGGGGTGAGCAGCAGATCCACCTCCTGGAAAGCGTTGAGGAAATCCTGGCGGATCAGGGTGCGCACCTTCTGCGCCTTCAGGTAGTAGGCGTCGTAATAGCCGGAAGAGAGCGCGTAGGTGCCGAGCATGATCCTCCGTTTTACCTCGGAGCCGAACCCCTCGGCGCGGCTCTTGGCGTACATGTCGGCCAGGCCGCGCGCCGCCTCGCTGCGGTGCCCGAAGCGGACCCCGTCGTAGCGGGCGAGGTTGGAGCTCGCCTCGGCGGTCGCGATCAGGTAGTAGGTGGCGACAGCGTACTCGGTATGGGGGAGGCTCACTTCCCTGATTTCGGCGCCCAGCGAGCGGTACAGGTTGATTGCCTCGTCCAAGGAGCGTTTCACGTCCGGGTCAAGCCCCTTGATGAAATACTCCTTGGGGAGCCCGATCTTGAGTCCTCTTACTCCGCAGGAAAGCCCTGCCAGATAGTCGGGAACCGGGATGTCGACTGAGGTGGAGTCGAGCGGGTCGTAACCTGCGACCGCCCCCAGCATGATCGCCGCGTCGGTCACGTCGCGGGTCAGCGGTCCCACCTGGTCCAGCGAGGAGGCGTAGGCGATGACGCCGTAGCGCGACACCCTGCCATAGGTGGGTTTCAGGCCGACGCAGCCGCAGTGGGAGGCGGGCTGGCGGATGGAGCCGCCCGTGTCGGTCCCGAGGGTGGCGGTCGCCTCGCGCGCGGCGATCGCAGCGGCAGAGCCGCCGGAGGAGCCGCCCGGCGTGCAGTCGAGGTCCCAGGGGTTCCGGGTTGCGCCGAAATAGCTCGACTCCGTCGAGGAGCCCATGGCGAACTCGTCCTGGTTCAGTTTTCCGAGGATGACCGCGCCGCGCTCCTTCAGGCGCGCCACGGCCGTGCCGTCGTAGGGAGGGACGAAATTTTCGAGAATTTTAGAGCCGCAGGTGGTGCGGATCCCCTTGGTTATGAAGATGTCCTTGAGCCCGATAGGGATGCCAGTGAGGATGTCCATCTCGCCTGCCGCGATGCGCCGGTCGGCCGCCTCGGCCTCCAGCAACGCCTTCTCGGGAGTGACGGTGATGAAGGCGTTCACCTGTCTTTCCACCGCATCGATCCGCTCCAGCAGGGCGCGGGTCGCCTCGACGCTGGAGAGCTCCTGCGCTTTCAGCTTCTGGTGCAGTTCGTGTATGGTAAGCTCAAAAATTTCCATTAATAACGCTCCGGAATAATCATAAGACGCATGTTCAGCGCCTCTACGGTTTAGGCTTTTGACCGTTCCCACTCCCTTGACGGGCCTGCGCGCTGCAGCGCTGGGGCGGGGTGAGGAGTTTATTCGATGACCTTCGGCACCCTGAAGAAGCTCTCCGCGTGCTTCGGCGCATTGGCGAGGGCGTTTTCCACCCCGATCGACGGGGCAAGGGAGTCCTCGCGGAAGGCGTTTTCCATCGGCACCGCATGGGAGGTCGGAACGATCCCCTCGGTGTCGAGGGCATTCAGCTTATCGACGTAGGCGAGTATCGCGTCCATCTGGACCGTGAAGGTGTCCAGTTCGGGCTCGGAAAGCTCCAGTCTGGCGAGCCTGGCCACATGCTCCACCTCTTTTCTCGTGATCTTCATGCCTGCTCCAAGGAGCACCTGGGAAGGCGCCCGAATGTTTTGTCGTGATACGGTTTTCTATCATGAAAGGCCGGAAAAGGCAAGGTAGGGGCTAATCCCGCACGAGCATGGTCCCCTCGGCAAGGTTTGAAGGGGCGCTTTCCACCGTTTCCCCGTTGGGCATCATGGCGACCGTCCTGACCGTGTAGCTGTACTGTACACCGACCAGGAGCGCCTTGTCTTCGTAGTTGTTGCCGGTGACCGGCTGGGGGTTGAGCGGAGTAAGCGGCATTGGCTTGTCGCTTTTGCTGCGGTAGACGTTGTACCCCGAGATTTTTCCCTCTTCCGGCGGGATGGCCACGAAGGCGAGCACCACGCCGGTGGCGGAGGAGAGTGCCTCGAGGACCGGGGGGAGGGGAGGGGTGACCGCGGTGCGGTGCACCTTGTTAGAGTCGCGGCTCTGGGCGCCGTCCGCGGTGAAGGAGCGCACCTTGTACTGGTAGCTTTCTTCCGCTTTCAGCTCGCGGTCATCGAAAAGGTACAGGTTTCCGACTTGTCTGGCTTCCTTCAGGTAGTCGAGGTCGATCCGGGCCCGCTCTGCGTAGGCTCCCGGGCATTCCTCGCAGTCGAGATTGGCCGGAAGCAGGACGCGGCGGAACAGCAGAAATCCCGCCAGGCCGGTGAGGCGGGCTCCTCCCTGCTGCTTGGTCGGGGCGGACCAGCTCAGTTGAAAGTGATCCCCTTTCTGAGCGAGCGCGAGGTTGGTGACTGCTGCCGGCACCAGCGCCTCGGGGGGGATCAGCGCCCCCTTCTTGCCGCAGCCGCAGCAGGGGAGCAGGAGCAGAAAGAGTGCAGCTTTGCCCGTCAAACTAGGAAATCTCATGCCGTCGTCCCTTCGAAACCGTGTTCAGCGTTCCCCCTATTTCATAGGGGGGACAGAGCTGGGTTACCTTCCTGCCTTGGCCCGGGCGATCTCCGCCTTCACCCGCTCCAGGGCGGTGCCGCCGGTGGCCCTGCGAGCGTTCACCGAGGCCTCCAGAGTTATGGAGTCGAAGATGTCGGCCTCGATCCGAAGGGAGAAGAGCTGCCACTCGGCGAGCGAGAGTCCGGGGAGGTCCATCTCGTTCTCGATGCAGTAGCGCACCGCCTTTCCGACCATCTCGTGGGCGTCCCGGAAGGCGACCCCCTTTCTGACCAGGTAATCCGCAACGTCGGTCGCGGTGGAAAACCCCGCGGCTGCCGCCGTCTGCATCCGGACCGGGTTGACGCGCATCTCGCGCACCATGTCGGCGAACACCTTCAGGCATCCCTTCACCGTGTCGATGGTGTCGAAGAGCGGCTCCTTGTCCTCCTGCATGTCCTTGTTGTAGGCAAGCGGCAGTGACTTCATGATGGTCAAAAGGGCCATCAGGTTCCCGTAGACCCGCCCGGTCTTGCCGCGCACCAGTTCCGGCACGTCCGGGTTCTTTTTCTGCGGCATGATGGAGGAACCGGTGCAGAAGGAGTCGGATAGGTCCACGAACTTGAATTCGCTGGTGGACCAGAGTATCAGTTCCTCCGAGAAGCGGGAGAGGTGCATCATCAGGATGGAGGAGGCGGCGCAGAACTCCAGGGCGAAGTCGCGGTCCGAGACTGAGTCGAGCGAGTTGCGGGTCACCTCGGGAAAGTCGAGCAGTTCCGCCACATGCTCCCGGTCGATCGGAAAGGTGGTGCCAGCCAGCGCCCCCGCCCCCAGCGGCAGGACGTTGGTGCGTCTCAGGCAGTCCTCCATGCGCCCCTTGTCCCTTCTCAGCATCTCGTGGTAGGCAAGCATATGGTGCGAGAAGAGGATCGGCTGGGCGGTCTGCAGGTGGGTGAAGCCCGGCATGATGACAGAGAGGTTCTCCTCGGCCTGGAAGAGCAGCGAGTCGATCAAGAGGTCGATGTAGGCGGAGATCTCCACCAGTTCGTCCCGGAGATAAAGCCGGATGTCGAGTGCCACCTGGTCGTTGCGGGAGCGCCCGGTATGGAGCCTCTTCCCGGCGTCTCCGATGCGCTGGGAGAGCCTCGCCTCGATGTTCATGTGGATGTCTTCCAGCGAGACCGAGAAGTCGAAGGTCCCCGCCTCGATCTGGTCCAGGATCGCCTTCAGGCCGTTGACGATCTTCTCAACGTCGTCGATGGGGATGATCCCCTGCTTGCCGAGCATGGTGGCGTGGGCGATGGAACCGCGGATGTCCTGGTGGTAGAGGCGCTTGTCGAAGTTGATGGAGGCCGTGAACTCCTCGACGAATTTATCGGTGGGTTGGGTGAAGCGTCCACCCCAGAGTTTGTCTTTTGACATGTGGTGTATCTCCTGCTTTAGTTATTGTGTGAAAAAAATAAAGTCAAAGGCTTGCACACGGATTAAGATCGGCAACCAAGGCAAAGAAGCAGGATCTCGCCATAAAAAAGGTTAAACCCAGTCTCTTCTTTATCCCTTTGTTTCCGTGTAAATCCGTGTGCCAAGGTTTTAAGTTGTTTCGCCCTTGCCGTCTCCCCGCTTGCTCCAGCCGCTTCCGTCGCTCCAGTGCATGACCGTGTGCACCTTGAGCGGCACCCGCGAGGTGCGCGGGTCGAGTTCGTGGTGCAGCGGGAGGTTGAAGTAGAAAAGCCTGGTCCCGGTGCCGAAGCGAAGCCGGCAGACCGGCGCGCCGCCGAAGTCGTCACTGGAGAACTCCCGCTCCTCGTATTTTAAGAGCTTGTGACGTCCGCTGATCACCACGAAGGAGACGCCGTAGCAGTTCGCACAGCGCACCCCCTCGATTTCGCTCTCGTTTGAGCAGTTGCCGAACACGGTCGCCGTGTCGCGCACCCCGGGGGTGTCCTCCAGGTACTCGCCGTAAAAGCCGCTGAGTACGTCGCGGTAGGAGTGGTGCTCGGGCTTCGGATTGCACTGTATCACGAAGATGGCGTCCAGCGACTGCCTCAGGGTGAAAAAGAGCCGGTCCGCGTGGTCGATGATCTGCCTGATGTTGGACGAGTAAAGGTCCCGGTACAGGTAGTCCAGGCAGATCAGGGTCATGAAGTTGAAGCAGGCCGGCTCGCCTCTGAACAGGTAGAAGTGGCGCCCCCGGTACAGGTCGTGGTCCTTGTCCAGAAACTCCTCGCCGCGGAAGGGGTGGGTCTTCGCCTCCAGAAAGACGCGCAGCTTCCCGCCCGCTTCCTTCACGGCAATGGTGCACCAGTTGACCGGCATGCCGAGGATCTCTCCCGAGTCGATGTCGTGCTCCAAAAGCCCCAGCGCCTCGGCGTTGTCGGGGTGGAATCGGATCAGCATCCGGCGGTACTCTTCCAGGGGAATCTGCTCCAGGCCGAACATGGTGACCGTGTTGGGCGGAAAGCCCATCTCGACGATCGACAGCATCTCGTCGAAACGGGAGAGCGGGATGGAGCTCTCCGGAAACATCAGGAAGTGCAGGCGCTTCAGGTTCCCCTCGCCGGCGACCACCAGGTCCAGGATCCCCCTCACCTTGCGCCACTGCTCTTCGGGGTCGCTCAGGGCGAAGAGGTGGTCCCGGTGTTCGAGCCGGTTCGGTATCTGGGCGATGAGGCAGTGCAGGTGGTGACCCAGGGGGAAATCGAGGTGGACGTGTTGCTCGATGATCTTGACCATAGAAACCCGTGATGTGTAATGTGTGACGTGTTAATCTGAGACGCGGAGCCTGGTTTTTATCACCTATTACACATTACCCGTCACATGCTTTACCCGGCGGTCTCGGGGAAGAGTTTCCCCAGAATATAGCGGGCACCTGCCGGCATCTTGTACAGCGCCAGCTCGTCACTGCGCACCCAGCGCGCCTCGATGACCTCGTCGCGGTTGTGGCTCACGTCGCAGTAAAGCGGCGTGCAGAGGTAGTAGATGATGATGAAGTGGTAGTTGTCGGCCCCGGGTGTCACATGCTCGAAGACGTCCACCAGCCTGCCAACCTCCACCTCGAGGCCGACTTCCTCCCAGACTTCGCGCTTGAGCGCCTCGACAATGGGCTCACCCAGGTCGATCTTGCCGCCCGGCATGACCCATTCACCCTGGAAGGGGGGGATGCTCCGCTTGGTGAGGAGGATCTGCCCGTCCTGGTCGATGATGACGGCGACCACCGAGGTGACGATGTGGCTTGCCTTGAATCCGTTTGGCTCCATATAAAGCGGATAGGGGCACGATGCCTCGTGCCCCTATGACCTCCCTAAACTTGTGTGGGGTGACCCCCTACTTGGCCTTGTTTGCCTGCATCAGCGCGCGGATGCGCAAGCGCAGCGAGTTGAGCTTGATGAACCCCTCGGCGTCCGCCTGGTTGTAAACCTGATCCTTCTCGAAAGTGGCGAAGTCGAGGTTGAAGAGCGAATCGCTCTCAGACTTGCGGCCCACGGTGCGGCAGTGCCCCTTGTAGAGCTTGATGCGCGCGACCCCGTTCACCGATTTCTGGGAATCGTCGATCAGGACCTGCAGCATCTCGCGCTCCGGAGAGAACCAGTAGCCGTTGTAGATCATCTCGGCGTAGCGCGGGATCAGTGAGTCCCTGAGGTGCATGACTTCGCGGTCCATGGTGATCTGCTCGACCGCCATGTGCGCTTCGCGCAGGATGGAGCCGCCGGGGGTCTCGTAGACGCCGCGGGACTTCATGCCGACCGAACGGTTCTCCAGCAGGTCGACCCGGCCGATGCCGTGCTCGCCCCCCAGGACGTTCAGGTGGGCCAAGAGGCGTGCCGGCGACATGCGCTCGCCGTCCACCGCCACCGCGTTGCCCTTCTCGAATTCGATCTCGATGTACTGCGGTTTGTTGGGCGCCTTCTCCGGGGACTTGGTCAGGACGAACATGCTCTCGGGGGGCTCCAGCCAGGTATCCTCCAGGATCCCCCCTTCGAAGGAGATGTGCAAAATGTTCCGGTCGCTGGACCAGGGGCGCTTCTTGGTGATCGGGGTCGGAATGTCGTTTTTCTTGGCGTAGTTGAGTAGCGCCTGGCGGGAGTTGAGCTTCCATTCCCTCCAGGGGGCGACCACCGTAATGGCCGGGTCGAAGGCGTAGTAGGCGAGCTCGAAGCGGACCTGGTCGTTCCCCTTGCCGGTCGCGCCGTGGGATACCGCGTCGGCCCCTTCGATCTTGGCGATCTCCATCTGGCGCTTGGCGATGAGCGGGCGGGCGATGGAGGTGCCGAGCAGGTAATGCCCCTCGTAGATGGCGTTGGCGCGGAACATGGGGAAAACGAAGTCGCGAACGAACTCCTCGCGCAGGTCGTCAATGTAAACCTTGTCGGCGCCGGTTGCCAGCGCTTTTTCGCGGACCGGGTCAAGTTCGTCCCCCTGCCCGAGGTCAGCGGAGAAGGTCACCACCTCGCAGCCGTACTCGTTTTTTAGCCACTTGAGGATGATGGAGGTGTCCAGTCCGCCGGAATAGGCGAGGACGATCTTTTTCACTTCTTTCTTGGCCATGCGCTCTCCCTTGTTGCGTTATTGTAGTTTCTTTCAAGGACGGATCGGTCGGATCAGACCGATCCGTCGGATCAAATACTCTAAGTCGGTGCCGGCACCCCTTTACTTCATCAGGGTTGCCATGATCGCCTTCTGCACGTGGAGCCGGTTCTCCGCCTCGTCCCAGACAGCGGAATGCGGCCCCTCGATGACGTCGTCGCTGATCTCCTCGCCGCGGTGCGCGGGGAGGCAGTGCAGCACCATGGCGTTGCCCCGGGCCAGGTCAAGCAGCTCCTCGTTCAACTGATAGCCGACGAAGGCCTTTTCCCGGGTTGTCTGCTCCACTTCCTGCCCCATGCTGGCCCAGACATCGGTGTTGAGGACGTCGGCGTCCCGGGCCGCCTGCTTCGGATCGCGGGTGACGACGATCTGCGAGGTGGCGCGCTCGCGTGCCCACTCCAGCACCTTCGGGTCGGGGTCGTACCCCTCCGGGCAGGCAAGCGTCAGGTCGAAACCGAAGATCGCGGCTGCCTCGATCCAGGTGTTCGCCATGTTGTTGCCGTCGCCGATCCAGGCGAACTTCAGCCCCTGGTAGCCACCCTTATGCTCGATGACGGTGAACAGGTCGGCCATGATCTGGCAGGGGTGGAACTGGTCGGTGAGACCGTTGATGATCGGCACCGATGCGTACCTGGCGAAATCCTCCACGGTGGCTTGCGCGAAGGTGCGGATCATGACCCCGTCGCAGTAGCGGGCGATGACCCGAGCGCTGTCCTTGATCGGCTCGCCCCGTCCCATCTGGGAGTCCTTGCCGTTGATGAAGAGCGGATGCCCCCCCAACTGGTACATACCGACCTCGAAGGAAATTCTGGTCCGGGTCGAGGACTTCTCGAAGATCATGGCCAGCGTCTTCCCCTTCAGAAGGTGGTGCTCCACGCCGCTCTTCTGCTTCTTTTTGAGCTCTTTAGTCAGGGCGAATATGGCATCCAGTTCGGCCTTGGAGAACTGGTTCAGGGCGAGGAAGTCTTTTTTCATAAGGATAGATCTCTCTTTCTATGGATGGCTGGTCAGCCCCGTTCTGGTATAACTTCGGCAATGCCCCGCTATCACGCCCCTTTCCCCTTCAAGGGGGAGGAGAGGCGGGGGATGGGAACGTCCTACCCCAGTTGCTCATCCAAAATGCCGGCGAAGATGGCAATCATCTCGTCCACCTCCTTCTTTCCGACGATCAGGGGCGGCACGAAGCGGAGCACCTTTTCCTGGGCGCAGTTCAAAAGGAGCCCGCGCTCCAGCGCCTTCTTGACGAAATCGGCGCCAGGAACGGCGAGCTCAACCCCGATCATCAGGCCGATGCCGCGCACTTGGCTGATGAGCGCCGGGAACCTCCGCATCAGCGCCTCGAGTTCTCCGGTCAGGTATTCTCCGATCTCCTCGCAGTGGTTCAGTATTCCCTCTTCCAGGAGCACGCGCACTGTGGCGACCCCGGCGGCCGTCACCAGCGGGTTGCCGCCGAAGGTGGAGCCGTGGGTTCCCGGGGAGAACGCGGTCGCCAGCTCGTCCGTGGCGAGCATGGTCCCGATCGGCGCTCCTCCGGCCAGCGCCTTGGCGAGCGTCATGATGTCCGGCACGATCCCGAAGTGCTCGTGGGCGAACATCTTCCCGGTGCGCCCCATGCCGACTTGCACCTCGTCGAAGATGAGGATCAGGCCGTGCTCGTTGCAGATCGCGCGCACCTCCTGCAGGTAGCCGGCGTCGGGAATTACCACTCCCCCCTCGCCCTGGATCGGCTCCAGCATGACCGCGCAGGTGACCGGGGAGATGGCGGCTTTCAGCGCGGCTGCGTCGTTGAACGGCACGTGGCGGAAACCGTGCAAGAGCGGGTCAAAAAATTTCTGCACCTTCTCCTGGCCGGTCGCCGAGACTGTCGCCATGGTCCGTCCATGGAAGGAGGCGAGGGCCGTGATGATCTCGTAGCGGTCCGGGCCGAACTTCTCGCGGCTGTACTTGCGGGCGAGCTTGATGGCAGCCTCGTTCGCCTCGGCCCCCGAGTTGCAGAAGAACGCCTTGTCGGCGAAGCTGTGGCTGCACAGAAGTTCGGCGAGCTCGATCTGCTGGGGGATGTGGTAGTAGTTGGAACAGTGGATCAGCTCCGCCGCCTGCCTGGAGAGAGCCGCGACCACGGCGGGGTGGCAGTGCCCCAGGTTGTTGACGGCGACCCCGGCCAGAAAGTCCAGGTAGCGTTTCCCGTCGGCGTCCCAGAGGTAACACCCCTCGCCCTTGACCGGAACCAGCGGGTAGCGGCCATAGGTCTTCATGATGTACTTGTCCGCCTTCTCGATCCACTTTGCTGAATTCATATGCATCCTCTAAACGCTGAGGCCGCGTTTACCGAAGCCCCGCAAAGTCCCGAGTGCCTTCACCGGTCACCCATCACCTATCACACCTCACGGTGGTTACGCCTGTATTTCCGTCCCGATGCCGATGTTGGTGAAGATCTCCAAAAGGATCGCGTGCTCAATCCGGCCATCGACGATATGCGCCTTCTTGACACCCGCGGCCAGCGCGTCGGTGCAGCAGGTGACCTTGGGAATCATCCCGCCGGTGACGGTGCCGTTTTCGATCAGGGTGGCGACGTCGGCAAGTGGCACGCTGGAGAGGAGCTCGCCCCCCTTGCTCTTCACCCCCGAGACGTCGGTCAGGAGGATCAGCTTCTCGGCATTGAGCGCGGCCGCCACCTTTCCCGCCACCAGGTCCGCGTTCACGTTGTAGCTCTCTCCGTCCCGGCCGACCCCAACCGGCGCAATCACCGGTATGAAGCCTCCCTTTTCCAGGGCGACCAGGATGGCGGGGTTCACCTCCACCACGTCTCCCACGAAGCCGATGTCCACCATCTCGGTGCTGCCGTCGTCGCGCCGCACCTCCTGCAGCATCTTCTCGCACAAAAGGAGCCCCCCGTCCTTGCCGGATACCCCCGCCGCGCGGCCGCCATGCTGGTTCAGGTAGCCGACCACTTCCCGGTTCACCTGACCGGTCAGCACCATCTCCACGACACCCATGGTCTCGGCGTCGGTCACCCGCATCCCCTTGACGAACTCCGAGGTGATGCCGTAGCGCTTCAGGGTCTCGTTGATCTGCGGACCTCCGCCGTGCACTACCACGGTGTGGATCCCTATGTATTTGAGCAGGATGATGTCGAGAGCGAACGACTTCCTGAGCTTTTCCTCGGCCATGGCGTGGCCGCCGTATTTGATGACGATGGTCTTACCCGAGAAGCGCTTGATGTAAGGGAGCGCCTCCATGAGTGTGCTCGCCTTTTCTATGAGTTTTTGCATAAGCGCCTCTGTAGAGCTAATACCTGCATGGAAAGCCGTTAATATAGCAGATAGGGGGAAATAATCAACTTCAAAGAGGGTTGTGGCCAAGAGGCATAAGACTAGGTACTGGGGACTAGCCGCCAGTCCCTGCCTCTAAGCTCTTGCTGGGGATGCTGATGACGACGCGGGTCCCGACGCCGGGCTCGCTCTCGATGCCGATACTGCCGCCATGCATCCTGAGGAACTCGCGCGCGTAGAAGAGGCCGAGGCCGAAGCCGCGAATCTGGCCGGTCCGCTCGGCGTCCACCTGGTAGAACTTTTCGAAGACCTTGGGGAGCGCTTCCTTGGCGATGCCGATCCCCTGGTCCTCGACCACGATCTGGCAGCGCTCTCCGAGGTCTTTCAGGGTGAGGGAGACCGTTCCGGTCGGTTTGGAGAACTTGACGGCGTTGTCGATCACCTGCTGTAGGGCGAAGCCGAACTTCTCGCGGTCAAGGAGCAACTCCGGGGCGGGCTCCAGGTCCAAGCGCGGGGAGACCCCCCGCCTTTCGGCCCACTCCTTGGATCCCCCGAGGAGCTTGGGCAAGAGCGAATTCAGGTCACACGGCTCCAGGCGCAGCGGGCCTCCGCTGTCCATTACCGACGAGAAGGTGAGCAGATCGGTCACCAGCCGGCCCAGGTAGCACGCCTCGCCGTAGACCAGGCCGATGTTCTCCCGGGCCGTCTCGTCGCTCGGGTCGTAGATCCCCGCTGCGAGGTTCTGCAGGAAGAGCGATATGGAGGTGATCGGGGTGCGAAACTTGTGGGAAATGAGCGACAGGAAGTTGGTCTTGAAACGGTCCAGGTTCCTTAGGTTGGCAATCTCTTCCTTGAGCGCCTTTTTGACCAGCGCCTTGTCTATGGCGCTCTTCAGCTGCAGGAGGTTCAACGGCTTGGTGATGAAGTCGTCGGCGTCGGCCTTGAGCGCCTTCAGGATCAGCTCCTTGTCAGCGTAGCCGGTCATGATGATCACCACTAGGGTCGGCTCCTGCTCCTTGATCCTTTTCAGAAGCTCCAGCCCGTCCACCTTCGGCATCATCACGTCGGTCAGGATCGCGTCAACCCCGCCGCGCTCGAAGATCTTGAGCGCCTCCTCGCCGTCGGCCGCCTCCAGGATACGGTACTCGTGCAGGGCCCTCATACAGAGGTCGCGGATCACCGCCTCGTCGTCGACGATGAGGATGGTTTTCTGCTCCAGGTCCTGGATCAGTTTCTGATCGGAGTTTTGGGTCAATTTGAACATCGCTGCTTCCTGCCTGTGGTGTGGGGACGCCCCCTGAGCTTATCAGCTTCCCGCTCGTTTGCAATTCCAATGAAAAAAATGAAACATATTTCCCGCGCTGCAACGTTTTGCTAGCTACCCTATGATCCGGTACACCGCCTCCAGTGCCTCGGCGAGGTGTCCCGGCTTGGTGCCGCCGGCCTGAGCCAGCTCCGGCTTGCCGCCTCCATTGCCGCCGATGATGGGCGCGATCGCCTTGATGAGGTCCCCCGCCTTCCAGCGCGAGCTCAGATCGGGGGTCACCGCCACCAGCAGGTTCGCCTTCACCCCGTCGGCCGTGCCGAGCACGATGACGCCGCTGCCGATCCGCTCCTTCAGGGTGTCGGAGAGTTCCCTGAGCCCCTTGGGGTCCCCCTCCACCTTGACCGAGAGTACCTTGATGCCGCCCAGTTCCCGGACCTGCTGCATCAGGTCGGCCGACTTGGTGGCGTTGAGGCGCGCTTGCAGGCTCTCGATCTCCCGGTTCAGCTCGCGCTGGGCGGCCACCAGCTTGTCGACCTTGTCGAGCGCGCTCCCCCCCTCGGCCTTCAAGAGGGCCAGGATGGCACGGCTCTCGTCCTCCAGGCCGTGCACCAGTTCGAGCGCCCCGGTGCCGGTGAGCGCCTCGATCCTTCTTACCCCAGCCGCGATGCCGGCCTCGGAGACGATCTTGAAGAGGCCGATCTCGCCGGCACCCCGGACGTGGGTCCCGCCGCACAGCTCGCTGCTCACCCCGCCTACCCGCACCACCCGTACCCGATCGCCGTACTTCTCGCCGAAGAGCGCCGTGGCCCCGCCGGCCAGTGCCTCGGCGGCCGCCATCTCGACCGACTCGACCTGGGCGTTCGCCATGATGTGGCCGTTCACCAGGTTCTCGACCTGGCGCAGCTCAGAAGGGGTCATCGCGAGGAAATGGGTGAAGTCGAAACGGAGCCGGTCCGGCGTGACCAGGCTTCCCGCCTGCTTCACGTGCTCGCCCAGCACCTCGCGCAGCGCCGCCTGCAGCAGGTGGGTCGCGGTATGGTTGCGGGCCGTGGCCGCGCGGGTCGGCCCGGAGACCTCGAGTTCGGCCGCGTCGCCCACGGCGAGGCTCCCGGAGATAACAACCCCGCGGTGCACGATCAAGTCGGTGAAAGGGCGGGCTGTGGCGGTCACCTTCAGGTGCCCGCTGCCGGTCGAGAAGTTCCCGGTGTCGCCAGCCTGGCCGCCGGACTCGCCGTAGAACGGCGTAGTGGCGGTTACGATCTCCACCTCTTCCCCTTCGCCCGCCGCCTCCACTAGGACACCGCCGCGGATGATGGCACTGATCGGGGCGAAGGCGCACTGCTGGGTGTAGCCTACGAAGGCGCTCCTGATCCCGGAGCCGTGCAGCTCCTTGTAGATCGAGGCGAGCCCCTCCTCGCCGGAACCCTTCCAGTGCTCGCGGGCCTTGGAGCGCTGGCGCTCCATGCAAAGCGCGAAGCCGTCCTCGTCAAGGGTGAACCCCTCGGCCTCCACGATGTCCTGGGTGAGGTCGACCGGGAAGCCGAAGGTGTCGTACAGCTTGAAGATCACCTCGCCCGAGATGACGCTTGCCCCCCTGGCCTTGAGGGTGGCGGTCTCCTCGTTCAGGATGGCGAGGCCGCGGTCCAGCGTCTCGGCGAAGCGCTCCTCCTCGGCCTGGATCACCTTCTTCACGTAGTGCTCGCGCTCCAAAAGCTCCGGGTAGGCGTCCCCCATCATCAGGTTCACCGCGTCGACGATCCGGTACAGCACCGGCTCGCCCACCCCGAGCATCTTGGCGTGCCGGGCGGCCCGGCGCATGATGCGTCTGAGCACGTAGCCGCGCCCCTCGTTGCTCGGGAGCACCCCGTCGCAGATCAGGAAGGTGGTGGCGCGGGCGTGGTCCGCCATGACCCGCATGGAGACGTCGTCCTTCGGGTCGGCGCGGTACTTCTTCCCGGAGAGGGACTCGATGTGGCGGATGATCCCCTGCAATAGGTCCGTGTCGTAGTTGGAGGTGACCCCCTGCATGACCGCGGAGACCCGCTCAAGGCCCATGCCGGTGTCGACCGAGGGCTTGGGGAGCGGGTGCAGGGTGCCGTCCTTGTCGCGGTTGAACTGCATGAAGACGTTGTTCCAGATCTCCATGTAGCGGTCGCAGTCGCAGCCGACGGCGCAGGTTTCGGAGCCGCAGCCAGTCCCCGGGCCGTTGTCCCAGAAGATCTCGGTGCAGGGGCCGCAGGGGCCGGTGTCGCCCATGCTCCAGAAGTTGTCCTTCTCGCCGAAGCGGTAGATCCGCTCCAGGGGGACTCCTTCCTGCTCGTTCCAGATGGCGGCTGCCTCGTCGTCGTCCGTGTAGACCGTGACGTAGAGCTTCTCCCTGGAGAGGCCGAGTTCGACGGTCAGGAATTCCCAGGCGAAGGCAATCGCCTCCTTCTTGAAGTAGTCGCCGAAGGAGAAGTTGCCGAGCATCTCGAAAAAGGTGTGGTGGCGCGCGGTCCGCCCCACATTCTCCAGGTCGTTGTGCTTGCCACCGGCGCGCACGCACTTCTGCGAGCTGACCGCGCGCAGATAATCGCGCTTTTCCAGGCCGAGGAAGGTGTCCTTGAACTGGTTCATCCCGGCATTGGTGAAAAGGAGCGTCGGGTCGTTTCTCGGCACTAGGTTGGAACTCTCCACCAGGGTGTGCCCCTTGGCCTGGAAGTAGTTAAAGAACTGCGCGCGGATCTCTCTGCCTGTCATAAAAAACCTCAATAAGTCAAATGGAATGTATTCTAAGTCCTGCCAGGATGACGGAAAGGGTGAAACCCTTGCGCTGCAGGTAAGCCACCACTCTGCGTTTTTCCTTCTCCGTCGCCTGGGAGGGATCGAACCCGGGATAGCGGCGCTCGATGGTGCGGGAGAGCACCTCCGCCTCGCCGAACTCCTCGCCGATCTCGGCCAGGGTCTCCTGCACGATAGCCGCTGCGATCCCGCGGCGGGAAAGTTCCAGCCTGAGCCTCGCCCCGTACCCGCGGCCGTTTCTGACCGCGCTTGCCGCGAAGCTCCGCGCGAAGCGGGCGTCGTCAAGGTAGCCCAGACCCTTGAGCCTCGCCAGGCTCTCCTCGATCCCTGCCTCGTCGTGCCCCTTCTCCTTCAGCTTGCGGCGCAGCTCCCACTCGGAGTGGTCGCGTAGCGCCAGCACCCTGAGGGCGCAGTCGAAAGGGGTGCCCCGGAGCACCTAGAACTTCTCGATGACCAGGTCGCCCTCGGCCGGAGGGGCATCCTCGGTGAAGTCGTCCCAGCTGGAGTCCGAGGTGGAGGAGATGCCGGAGATCTTGAGGGCGAAGTCGTCCGGGTTGCTCGACTGCCGTATCGCTTCCTCGTAGGTGATCAGCTTCTTGGTCAGAAGCTGCATGAGCGACTGGTCGAAGGTCTGCATGCCGTAGGTGGTGAAACCCTGGGCGATCGCCTCGGGGATCTGCTTGGTCTTCTCCTTGTCGTCGATGCAGTCCCTGATGCGCGCCGTGCCGATCATGATCTCCACGGCGGGGACCCGCCCCTTGCCGTCGGCGCGCGGCACCAGCCGCTGCGACACCACCCCCTTGAGGATCCCGGAGAGCTGCATCCGCACCTGCCTCTGGTGGAAGGGGGGGAACACCGAGATGATCCGGTTGATGGTCTCTGCAGCGTCCAGGGTGTGCAGGGTGGAGAGCACCAGGTGCCCGGTCTCCGCGGCGGTGAGCGCGGTCTCGATGGTCTCGTAGTCCCGCATCTCCCCGACCAGAATCACGTCCGGATCCTGCCGCAGGGAGGAGGTCAGGGCCTTGCCGAAGGAGAGGGTGTCGAAGCCGACCTCGCGCTGGCTGATCAGGCTCTTCTTGTCCTTATGCAGGTACTCCACAGGGTCCTCGATGGTGATGATGTTGCAGGTCCGGTTCTCGTTGATGAAGTCGATCATGGAGGCGAGTGTCGTCGACTTGCCGCTGCCGGTGGTGCCGGTGACCAGAATCAGCCCGCGCTGCTCCTGGGCAAGCTTGGTCAGTATCGGCGGGAGGTTGAGTGCCTCCAGCGAGGGGATGGCGATCGGGATGGCGCGCAGCACCAGCGCCACCGTGCCGCGCTGGGCGAAGGCGTTGACCCGGAAGCGCCCCAGCCCCGGAACGCCGTAGGAGAGGTCCACCTCGTAGCTCTCGTCAAAGATCCTCTTCTGGCGCTCATTCATGATGGCGAAAGCCATGCCGCGCACCTGGTCGGCGGAAAGCCGCTCCGCGTTCGGAATGGCCCGAAGCTTCCCGTCGATCCTGACGATGGGGGGGATGCCCGCCTTCAGGTGAACGTCGGACCCCTTCGCCTTCATGGCTATGCCGAGGATCTCGTTGAGTTCCACGGCCTAGACCGCGGGCGTTGCGACTGCTACCGGAGGGGCGATCAGCTTCAGCCTGATCTCCTCGAGCATCTCCGGGTGTTCCTTCAGGAAGATCCGGGAGTTCTCGCGCCCCTGGCCGATGCGCTCCTTGCCGTAAGAGAACCAGGCGCCGCTCTTGTCCACCACGTTTCTTTCCACCGCGAGGTCGAGAACGTCACCTTCCTTGGAGATCCCCTCTCCGTAGAGGATGTCGAACTCCACTTCCTTGAAGGGGGGCGCGACCTTGTTCTTCACCACCTTCACGCGGGTGCGCGAGCCGATCATGTCGTTGCCCTGCTTGAGCGCGGCGATCTTCCTGATGTCCATGCGCACCGAGGCGTAGAACTTGAGCGCGTTGCCGCCGGTGGTGGTTTCGGGGTTGCCGAACATCACCCCGATCTTCATCCTGATCTGGTTGATGAAGATGACGCAGCAGTTCGACTTGGAGATGATCCCGGTCAGCTTTCTCAGGGCCTGGGACATGAGGCGGGCCTGCAGCCCCATGTGGGAGTCCCCCATGTCCCCCTCGATCTCCGCCTTGGGGACCAGAGCCGCGACCGAGTCGATCACCAGCACGTCGATGGCGCCGCTCCTGACCAGGGTTTCCGCGATCTCCAGGGCCTGCTCGCCGGTGTCCGGCTGGGAGACCAAGAGGTCGTCGGTGCGCACCCCGAGCTTTCTCGCGTAGCCGATGTCCAGGGCATGTTCGGCGTCGACGAAGGCGGCGATCCCCCCAAGTTTCATCGCCTCGGCGATGATGTGCAGCGCGAGGGTGGTCTTGCCGGAGGATTCCGGCCCGAAGATCTCGATGACCCGGCCGCGCGGCACTCCGCCTACGCCCAGGGCGATGTCGAGCGAGAGCGATCCCGTGGGGATGGCGTCCACGTCGGGGAGCGGTTCATCGTTGCCGAGCCTCATGATGGCACCCTTGCCGAACTGCTTCTCTATCTGGCTCAAGGCCAGGTCTATCGCTTTTTCTCTGTCGGGTATCGCCATTTGAGTGGATCTCCTGTCGCCTTTGCTGGCGTTTTCCGTTGTTTATCGTGAAAAACCAAATCCCTTCACACATAGCACATCCAAGTGCGCCATTTCAAGCTTATCCTCTGCCGGCCGTCAAAACAGGGCGGGCTGGATCAACTCCTGCTCCAAGGGGAGCACCAGGAAGAAGCAACTCCCCTGGCCGCTTTCCACCCAGACCATCCCGCCGTGGGCCTCCACCATCCCCTTGACGATGGCAAGCCCAAGGCCCGCCCCCTTCCCCTGGTGGATGCTCCTGCCGCTTGAGTGGTGCCGGATCTCCCCCACTTCGTAGAAGATTTCGAAGATCCCCTGCTGCTCCTCGGCCGGTATGCCGATGCCGTTGTCGCGCACCGCCACCTCCAGGAAGCAGCGATCGCCGCAGCGCCCCAAGAAGCCGCTGTTGAAGCGCTCCAGGGTCGCTCGGCGCTCCCTCAGGGAGTCGCAGTCGACCACGCGGCCGGTCACCTCGATCTCGCCCCCCTCGGGGGTGAAGCGCATGGCGTTCAGCAACAGCTCGCCAAAGACTCGCTCCAGGTATTTCCAGTCCCCGTCGAAGAAGGGGAGGGCGTCCAGGCCGGTGAGCCTCAGGCTCTGCCCGCGCTCGGCAAGCTGCGGCTGGAGCTGATCCCTGAGGCTCTCTAGGGAGAGTTCCAGGTGCAGGGCGCTGGTGGCGAGCTGGCCATCCCGGGCTTCCAGCTTGATCAGCTTCAAGAGGTCAGCCACCAGCTCCTTGAGCCGCGACCCCCCGTCGCGCACCATCTGCAGCACCCGGTCGTTCTGCTCGCCGCACCCTTCCTGCAGGAGGATCTCGGCCCCCGAGATGATGCTGGTGAGCGGGGTGTTGAACTCGTGGGACACCATGCCGAGGAACTGGTTTTTCATCCGGTCCAGCCGGCTCAGCTCCAGGTTCGCCTGCTCGACCAGGGCGAGATTCTGCTTCAGTTTGATCTCCGAGAGGCCGAGGCTGTGGCTGCTCCGCTCCAGCAAGTGGTGGGAGCGAAGCAGTTCCGCACTCTTCCAGGAGAGCTCGGCGAAGAGCCTGGTCTGCTCGATTACGTTGCCCAACTGGGTCCCGACGCTCTCCAGAAAGCGGAGCTCTTCGGGGGTGTAGGTGTGCCGGGAGGGGTGCACCAGGTGCATGACCCCGATGGCCGCATCATGTCCCCCCAGGGGAACTGCGGTCAGGTAATGCCCCTCCTCGGCGGTGCCCGCCAGCAGGGGAGAGCCGGTAGGCTCCTGCCGCCCGGCCACCCGGGGGACGAGCCCTGCGGGGCCGGAAAGCTCGGAGCGGATCAGCTCCTCCAACCGGCAGGAAACCGACTGCGAAGCGGCGAGTACCGGCGCGGCATCCTGCTCCAAAAGGTGAATGGTGCCGCCCAAGGCCCGGAACAGCTCCAGGGTCTCGGCGAGGGTCCCCTTCAGGACCCCCTCCAGCTTGGGCCCCTGGTTCATGCCGGTCAGCACGTTGTTCAGGATGGAGAGTTCGCGGTTTCGCTGCCAGATTTCCTTTTCGGTGCGCACCTTCTCGGTGATGTCGCGCACGATGCAGTGCACCACCTGATCGTCGATCAGCTCGATCAGCCTGGCGTCTATCTCGCCCAGAAAGAGAGCACCGTCCTTTCTCCGGAAGGTGAGGCCCTCGGCGTCCGCGACTCGCCCGTCGCGGTTCAGACGGCAGATGAGGGCGCCGAACTTTTCCTGCTCGCTTTGGTGCAGGAGATCCCGAGCCAGCATTGAGGAGAGTTCCTCCTTGCTGTAGCCGAAGAGCTCGGCCCCCTTGCGGTTCACCTCCTCCAGCCGGAGGGTCTCCGTGTTGCAGACAAAGATGGCGTTGCCCGCCCCCTCCAGGAGGCTCTTGTAGCGCCGGGCGGTCTTGGCCAGCTCCTGCTGCATCTCGGTGATCTCGCCGCGCAGCCCCGAGTTCCTGCGCTCCTCGCGCCTGCGCAGGGCCGCCCAGAGCATGAGGATCGCCTGGGCGAGCAGCAGGATGGCGGCCAGGTGCAGCCAGCCGGGGAGCGGGGTGAGCCGCTCAGCCAAAAGGAGCAGGAGGTCGCCGAAGATAAAGAGGGAGAGAGTCGCAATGTGCACGGCGTTTTTTCCCGTAACTAAGGATTTGTTAGTTAGGGCCGGGTCAGACCCGGTCCGGCGCTTTCGGGGAGGCGAGGAGCTTCCTGCGCAACAGGTTCAGGGCGGAGAAGCAGGTGATCGATCTGACCCGGTCACGGTCGCCCGGGAACTGGTACTGTTTGACTAGGCAGCCGTTCAGGTCGGCCAGCGCCACGAACACGGTGCCGACCGGCTTCTCGGGAGTCCCCCCGTCGGGGCCGGCGATCCCGGTGACCGAGAGGGCCAGGTCGGCGCCGCTGGCGGCGCGCGCACCGCTCGCCATGGCGATGGCCACCTCGGCGCTCACCGCACCCCGGGACTCGATGAGCTCCTCGGGGACCTGCAGCGTCCGGACCTTTGCGGCGTTACTGTAGGTGACGGCCCCCTCCAGAAACCAGGCGGAGCTCCCGGCCACCCGGGTGATTTGGGCCGCGATCAGGCCGCCGGTGCAGGACTCGGCGAGCGCCAGGGTGCTGCCGCTTCTGCGGAAGAGCCCCGCCAGCACGCTGTCCATGGTCGCCTCGTCCTCGGCGAAGAGGTAGCGGCCGAGCCTGTCCAGAACCGCCGCCCGGGCCTCTGCCAGCAGGACCCCGTGTCGCTTGGCGCTGCGCAGGATCAGGTGGAGCTCGGGGAACCGCACGCAGTAGGCGAGCTGGACCGGGGAACCCTCGGGGAGGAGCCCGGCCAGCTCAGCCGCGGCGGCCGCCTCGGAGATGCCGAAAAGCTTCAGGATGCAGCGCCTGCCCGGATCGCCGCCGTCGGCCTTGATCAGGGAGGGGAGCACGCTCTCCTCCAGCATCCGCTCCATCTCGAAGGGGACCCCGGGGAGGAAGAAGAACTCGGTCCCTGCGATCCTCAGGGTGAAGCCGCAGGCGGTCCCCAGGGGGTTGGGAATCAGCGGGGAACCGTGCGGGACCAGCGCCTGCCTGCTGTTGGCCGGGTGCAGGCCGCCGGAGACCCGTTCGGAAAAGCGTGCCAGGTGAGCGATCGCCTCGGCGGAGGGGTGCAGGGGGAGCGCCGCCGCCCGCGCCGCGGCGGCGGCAGTCAGGTCGTCGGGGGTGGGTCCGAGCCCTCCGGTCACGATCACCTTGTCGAAGCTGCGGGCCAATTCCACCAGCGCCGCCGCGATGGCCCCCTCGTCGTCGGGCACCGTCAGGTGCCGCTCCACTCCGAGCCCCGCCTCGAAGAGCCGGCCGGCGATCAGGCTCTGGTTGGTATCGACGACCTCGCCGGTCAAAAGCTCGTCTCCTATGGAAAGGGTGGCCAGCTTCACAGTAACCTCAGAAGCAGGTGGCTGGCGGCGCAGGCGTAGAGCCCGGCGGTGATGTCGTCCAGCACCACCCCGTAGCCGTTTTTGAGCGACCGGTCGAACCAGCGGGCCGGCTGCGGCTTCACGATGTCGAAGAGGCGGAACAGGAAAAAACCGGCGACCACCGCCTGCCAGGTGACCGGGAGCGCGATCATGGTGACCAGGTACCCCGCTACCTCGTCGATCACGATCTTTCCCGAGTCCTTCTCCCCGAAGACCACTTCCGCGTGCCCCGAAACCCAGCAGGCGAAGAGGATGAAGGCGACGGTGGTCAGGAAGTAGAGCGGCAGCGAAAGCCGGGCGAGCGCCAGGTAGAGCGGGATGGCGCCCAGCGTCCCGACGGTCCCCGAGGCTAGCGGGGAGAAACCGGTTCCCCCCCAGGTGGCAAAGAGTATCATGAAGCGTCTCATCCCTGCCAGGTCTCCCGCTCCACGGTGCGGTACACCTCGAGCAGCGGCAGGCCGCTTGCCAGTGCCACCCTGCGGCACTCCTCGAACTCGGGGGCCACCCGTCCGTTTTCCAGCACCTTCACCCGCAGGGTTCCAAGCGAGGTGGCGCGCTCCTCGACCCGGCGCGCGAGGGTGATGCGGCGCACCGGATAGTAGCGCAACCCGATGGCGGTCGACTCGGAGAGGATGATCCTCGAGAGCTTCTCCAGGTCCCCCGGCTGTGCCAGCACGCTCATGAGGGTCCCGGGGCGGTTCTTCTTCATCTGCAGCGCCGAGAAGGCGACGTCGAGCGCTCCGGCCTCCAAAAGCCGCTCCATCAGGAAGCCGAAGAGCTCCGGGTTCATGTCGTCCACCTGGGTCTCGATGACCAGCACCTCCTGCGGCTCCACGCCCCTGGCCTCGCCGGCCTCGCCCAGGACCAGGCGGAGCAGGTTGGGGAGCTCGGGGAAATCCTTCTCTCCCGCTCCGTAGCCAATGCGCTGCGGCACCATGGGGGGAGGGGGGCCGAACCCTGCCGCGAGCGCCTTGACGATGGCCGCACCGGTCGGGGTGACCCGCTCCCCCGTGCCGATGTCGCCGGCAAGCGGGATCCCCTCCATGAGGAGCGCCGTGGCAGGGGCCGGGACCGGGAGGCGGCCGTGCGCCGTCTGCACGAAGCCGCGCCCGAAGGGGAGGGGGGAGGCGTAGACCCGCTCGATGCCGAGGTAGTCGAGGCCGATGGCGACTCCGATGATGTCCGCGATGGAATCGATCGCTCCCACCTCGTGGAAATGTACCCGCTCCAACGCCACACCGTGCACCTTGGCCTCGGCCTCGGCCAGGCAGCGAAAGATTCGCTGCGAGAGCTCCTGCACCCGGGGCTTGAGGGGGGCCGCCTCGATCATGGCGGCGATGCCGCTGTAGTGGCGGTGCGGCTGGTCCGCCCCGGTGAGCTTTACCTGGAAGGAGGTCCCGGCGATGCCGTGGCGCTTGACCTGCGAACTCTCCAGGGTGTAGCCGGACACGGGGAGCAGGGCGAGCCCCTCGCGCAGCGTTTCCAGCGGCACCCCCAGTTCCATAAGGGCCGCCACCGTCATGTCGCCGGCTATGCCCGCGAAGCAGTCAAAGTAGATGATTTTCATGCCGTCACCCTGTTGATCAGGCTTGCCGCGTAGGCCGCGCCGAAACCGTTGTCTATGTTCACTACGGTGACCCCGGCGGCGCAGGAGTTGAGCATCCCCAAAAGGGCCGCCACGCCGCCGAAGGCTGCGCCGTAGCCAACCGAGGTGGGGACCGCGATCACCGGCTTGTCTACCAGCCCTCCCACCACAGAGGGGAGCGCCCCCTCCATCCCGGCGACCACTATGATGACCGAGGCCTGGGTCAGGAGATTCCTGCGTGCCAGCAGGCGGTGCAGGCCGGCGACCCCCACGTCGTAGAGCTGCTCCACCTCGTTCCCCATGAGCCGCGCGGTCAGCACCGCCTCGGCGGCGACCGCGATGTCGGAGGTGCCGGCGCAGATGACGAGGATCTTCCCCCTGCCGCGCATCTTCACCGGATGCAGCTCGACCGTAAGTGCGCGGGCCTCGGTGTGATAGACCGCCTCCGGGAAGAATTCCTTAAGCTTCATCCCCTTGGCCGCGTTGACCCGGGTCGCCAGGACGTTACTTCCTTGCTGCAGGAGCGCCCCGATGATGGTCTGCATCTGCGAGATGCTCTTTCCCTGCCCGAAGATCACCTCGGGAAACCCCTGGCGCAGCGCTCGGTGGTGGTCCAGGGTGGCGCACCCCAGGTCCTCGAAGGGGAGGTGCTTGAGGCTCTCCAGCGCCTGCGCCACCCCGAGCTGTCCCTCGCTCACCGCCTTGAGGATCTTCTCGATATTTGCGTTCTCCATGGTCTGCCTGTTCCCTCCGCGAGCTTTAAAAACCCATTAAGGCTAACACAGAAGCGTGCGCTGCGCTGCATAAAAATGCGGATTCGCCAGGGCACATGAGGGCTCGCTTTAAGGTGCCGAGATTTCCGCTGAACTTTCTTTGGGAAATGATGCCGGGAGATCCGCGCTCCTAGCGGCGGCTAGGTGGCCGGTCATCGGGGGGATTGTCGCGCGGAGGGGATGCTACAGGGTCTCGCGCAGCTCTTTCAGGATCCCGAACTGGCGCTGGTTGACGAGCGGGGAGAGGAACTGTTCGGAGTGCTTGTCGTGATGGAAGCGGAACAAACATTTAAACGGCGCGGTTTCGCCGCAGATCTGGACGATGCTGATCGGGATGCGCCGGCAGTTGGGGAGGCCGGTGCCGCGGTCAATAAGCTTGAGCTCCACCTGGATGGTGCCGCAATCCCCTAGCCCCTGGCGCGTCAGGGTCATGATGCGGCAACCGCCCACCGAGATGTCATGGATGACCCCCGATATCCTGGTGGTCCCGCAATGGATGATGATGTTGGTCGGCTTCTTGAACCGAATCCGGACGGCCTCCCGTTTTTCTGCCCAGAGTATGGCATAGTTGAAATCGGCCAGCCGCACCATGCCGCGCCGGATGTCGATGCCGACCATCCGTGCCAGGACCGGTGTCTCGAAATCCGGCGAGCGGAGGTAGACTCCGTTGCATTGGCAGATGGCGGCAAGCTGCAACTCGTGGGTAAGCAGTTCGAGCTGGCGCTCCTTGACCTCCCAGATGCGGGCGGGATGGGTGAGGGCATTTCCTGGAAGACGTTGGTGAGGGTGATGCTGGAATCGGCACCCCGGGCAAAGAGTTCCTGAAAGCGCCCCATAAACCTCGACTGATCATCGGGCTCCGGCGTCGGTTGCATCTGGTCAGTAGCATCGGTCATGGTCTTTTCTCGCGGGTAGTTCTTCCAGGAAATAAGCATATGTTAATCTAGGGTGTTTTCCAGCACCTCCCGGGAATTTCTCGGGCGAATTGCGGTGTCCGCCTGAAAGGAACCCGGGCAAAAGGAGGTTGCCCTTTGCCGCTTTCCAGGTCGCAGAAGGTGGCGAAGCAGATCGCGGCGGGCATCAGCACACCATGCTGGTGTCGAGCAGCGTCAAGCTCTTGGAGCCGGGCACGCTGCCGCGCTCGGAGCGCCATGGCTGCCGCGGGGACTGCTGGGCATCCGGCCGGAATGCTCAAGGCTCGATGGCTGTCTCGTCCCCCGGGATCTTCTCGCCCAGGTGGTCGGCGGACGGGGTGTAGAAACGGTAGGCGTTGCGCCCGCTCTCCTTGGCCTGGTACATGGCGAGATCCGCGTTGCGCACCAGGGACTCGCCGTCCTGGCCGTCCTGGGGGTAGAGACTGATCCCGATGCTGACGCTGGACTGGACTGCGTGCTCCGAGAGTATGAAGTTCCTGGACAGCTCCTCCAGCACGTGCCGGGCGACCACGCTGGCATTCTCGCTGTTCTGCTGGTCCGAAAGGATGATGAGGAACTCGTCCCCCCCGTAGCGGGCGATGGTGTCACCGCTGCGGCAGCAGCAACCCCTCAGGCGCTTGGCAACCCCCTTGAGCAACTGGTCGCCGATGGCGTGGCCGAATTCGTCGTTCACCGACTTGAAGCAGTCGAGATCAATGAACATGACGGCCAGCAGATGGTTGTTCCTGGCGGCAAAGGCGATGGCCTGCCTCAGATGGTCGTGGAACAGGTGCCGGTTGGGGAGTCCGGTAAGCGTGTCGTGGAACGCCAGATGTTCGATAGTTTCCTCCATGCGCCGTTTCTCCGTGACGTCCCGGACCACCTCGATCCCCGCGATTATCTTGCCGCTGGCGTTTCGTAGCGGCGAGGCGGTGATTTCGGTAAAGAGCTGCTGCCCGAAGGGGCTGACGCTTCGGACCGAGGAGTGGGTCAGTCCGTCCTCGTAGGCTAAGGCCATCGGGCAGCCGGGGCAGACGGTATCCTGATTCTCAAAGGCCTGGTAGCAGAACTTCCCCGCGTGGTCCCCCATCAGACTGATCCCCTGCTGGTTCTGGTAGGTCACCCTGAATTCGGTGTTCATGATGGTCAGCCCCACCCCCATGGCGGCTATGATAGCCTGCGTCTTCGCCTTTTCATTTTCCAGATTGACGATCGCTTCCTGCAGGGCGCAGTGCTCGGTGGCCAGTCGGGTCACCATGTCGTTAAAGGCGGAGCCCAGTGCGGCGATTTCCACCGAGGAGGAGACCGACACCTGTTCCAGCATGCTGTCCTTCATGGAAAGATTCCTGATCCGATCGGTGAAGCGCGACAGAGGAGCCATCTGGAAATGCATGAGGAGCCAGACGATCAGGACCGAGAAGGCGGCTCCCAGAAGTGCTGCGATGTTGGCATAGTGCTTGGCCTGGTCGATCGGTGCATAGGCTTCCTTGGTCGGGAAATTCGCCGCCATGATCCAGTCGGTGCTCTTCAGATGCTTCACGGAGGTGAGCGCATTGACCCCCTTGGTATTCACCGACTCCTCGGAACCCTCGAAACCCTCGATTCCCTTGTCGAAGGCGTGATTCACCCCGGGGGGGGCGTCCTGCCTCATGATCCGGCGCTGATCCGGGTGCATGATGACGGTCCGGTTGGTGGTGTACATGAAGAGGTAGCCCGTGTCGCCGATCTTTACCTGCGACAGCTTGCCGAGATAATTGTCCTTGGTCAGGTCCAGGCTCCCGGCGAGGATCGCCAGCAGTTTTCCCTTGGCATCAATGAGCGGCGCCGTCAAAATGACCGCAGGCTTTCCGGGAGAATGGGTGGAGACGTAGGGATCCGAGATCTGGGGTTTCATGGTGGCAACGGTCTTCTGGTAATATTCGCGAAAGGAGATATCACGGCCGCGCCGGTTCGGGAGATAGGGCGATTCAACGATTATCTTTCCTTCCCGGGAAAACAGGAAAAGGCCGTTATCAAAGATTGCAGTGAGCGCGGGCCGGGAATCGAGCAGTCGCTGGGCCTGGTCCGGCTTTTCCGGATCTAGCGCCAGAAAAAGCGGCGCCTCGGCGAGCAGTACCTGTTGCGACTCCTGGAGATCGGCATCGATACTCTGGCAGATTTCGGTAATCATGGAGAACTGCTGCTTGGAGATGAGCTGCTTGAGCTGGGCTTCCAGGTAGTCGTTGATCACGTAGGAAAAAAGGAAAATCACCCCAACCATGAGCAGGGAAACCGAAGCTCCCACCTGCGTTTTAATTCCATGTCTGGCCATCCAGGCGCTCCCTGTCCGACGGCTGAGTCCGTCGAATAGTGATACTATGACATAAATGTTCGCTAATAAAATCTATTACATTATTTTAATGCTGTTTATTAAAAAAGAGTTGTTGCCCGGGCCCGGTCGCGGTCGGACGGTGGCGGGCAAGGTGGCAAGGTGGCAAGGAGTTCCCGCGTGTTTTAATCCTAAAAACAGCGGTTAAACTTGAGAAAATGGTGTAAACTCCTGCGCCAAATGCAAATTTGACGTTGGGAGGGCTCACCAAATGGGTGAACACGATAATCGGTCAATTGAGCTTTCTTCCCGAGT
>Ga0316217_10000231_pt1 | contig 83209 bp, 75 predicted proteins | sample 1anoAmetaG_FD_203633 | JGI IMG/M metagenome (GOLD analysis project Ga0316217, IMG submission 203633) | Freshwater microbial communities from Trout Bog Lake, Wisconsin, USA - 1anoA | ecosystem: Environmental > Aquatic > Freshwater > Lake > Hypolimnion/Profundal zone | place: USA: Wisconsin...
CCCCCCTTTGTAGTGTTCAAAGAACGCCTTGATATGGCCGACCTCCTCGTTGGCCAAAAGTTCGAACACCTTCCTGGCCCGCTCGTTTTTTGCCACCGAGGCGGCCTTGCGGTAGAAATCCATGCTGTCCTTTTCAGCCTTGATGGCCAGCTTCAAAGCTTCCTGTAGCGAAAACTCCCTGCCCATGGCTCACCTCCCATAATAAAGAAATGCTATTTTAAGAGTATAAAGCGGAAAATCAAACCGTCAAGACAGACGCGGACGCGCGATTGTTTGTACAAGTTCTACGGCAGTGTCATTCCGCTTCTAATCGAAGATGACATCAGTCGTCATGATCGAGGAGCGCATTGACAACTGTGCCGGCCATGGTCAGGCCGAAGATGGAGGGGATGAAGGAGATGCTGCCGAGGATCACGCGGCGGTTCTCGCAGCGGAAGAGCTGTTCCTCGCGGTTGGGGCAGATGCACTCCGTGCCGCAGAAGGCGGCCTGGGGGTTTATTTCCCGATGTTCTTCCGTGGAATAGACGACCTGCACGCCGTCATTGATGCCGGCCTTGCGGAGCATCTTGCGCATGCTGCGGGCCATGCGGCAGTTGCGGGTGGCGGAGATGTCCGCGACGTGGATCTTGGTGGGGTCGAGCTTGTTGGCCGCCCCCATGCTGGAGATGACCGGGATGGCCTCCGCGCGGCAGATGGTGATCAGTGCGGCCTTGGCGGTGAAATGGTCGATGGCGTCCAGCACGTAGTCGGGGCGCGGCGTCAAAAGTTCCCCGGCATTCCCTGCACAGAAGAACGCCTTGACCGGGATGATCTCGGCTTCCGGGTTGATGTCCCTGAGCCGCCCGGCCATGACCTCGACCTTGGACTGGCCTACCGTGCTGGAAAGGGCGTGGAGCTGGCGGTTGACGTTGGTCAGGCATATGTCGTCGAAATCCACCAGGGTGATGGAGCCGACCCCGGCCCGACCGAGGGCTTCGGCCGCATAGCTGCCGACTCCCCCGATGCCGCAGATCGTGACGCGCTTACGGGAAAGCGTATTGATCCCCTCTTGGCCTAAAAGGAGTTCGGTGCGGGAAAAACGATTGAGCGTCACTGGCTCACCCCCTTTTGTAGAACCTCCAGCGCCTGCCCGACGATAACATCCTCGGGGATGTAGCGTACGGAGTGGTCGCTGGCGTCATGCTTGCGCAGGTTGACCTTGGAAGGGGTCTTGATGATCCTGTTCCGGTCGGTAGGGCAGATACAGACCGGCGTAGCCCCGAACAGGGTGATCGAGGGGACCCCGCTGGCCCAGGCGATATGGGTAGGCCCGGAATCCCCCCCGATGACGAGATCGCAGCGCCCGACCGCGGCCTTGAGCTGGTTCAGGTTCAAGCGGGGCAGAACCCGGACATGGGGCGAACGTTCGGCGATCAGGGATGCGGTCCGGAACTCCTGCTGGTTGCCGTGGCAGACTATGATGTTTTCCTGCAAGCGATCCGCTAACCGGGCAAACCCTTCCTGCGGATAGTTCTTGTAGTGTGCGCTGGTTTCAGGCACAAGCAGGATAGTGCGCTTGCCGCTGGTGAAATATTCATCCGTGGCCGCGCTGTCGCCGGCTCCAGAGAACAGGTACGGCTCCGGGGGGCACAATTCGTCCCTCAGGAAATCCAGGCCCAGGCTTTGAGCGGCAAGGGTCGCGTAGCGGCAAACCGCGGGGAGATCGAGCGGGACCGGGAGACAACGGTTGTAGAACAGCCCGGCCAGCGGTTCCTTGCGCATCTGCCTGGCGAACCCGTGCCGGACGCCACCCAGGATGGCGGCTATGACGGCCGACTTCGTCATGCCGTGCAGGTCGATAACCGCATCAAAACGGCCGCATGAGGCAAGGCGACGGTATTCCGCACACAAGGCCGACAGGGACTTCTTTCTTTTCAGCTCTCTCAAGTCAACCCGGATGATCTGCTGGATATCAGGGTTATGATCAAGGATATCGGCAAAGCGCCGATCCGCAACCCAGGTAATGTGGCAACCCGGCAGGCGACGGCGCACGACCTGCAACGCAGCCATCGCGAGGATGATATCCCCCAGCGAGGTCAGCCTTACGAAAGCGATCTTCATCCCTGGTTGCGCGTCCGGTACATTTCCGGATTGAGCGTCGGGTCGTTGTACATCTTGAATTGCTTGTAGAGCTTCATGCGCTTGTTTCCGGCCACATAATCGGCCAGAAGTTCCCCGAGGGCGACATACAGGTCATGACGCTGGAGCTTCAGCACGGCAAGGCGGTGGAGCGAGCGCTGGCGGTGGTCGTCGTCGATATCGTCGCGGCGGCTGTCTTCGTCCATGTGATAGATCTTGAGCGACATGATCGAGATGCGGTCCACGATGCTGCCGGGGGTCTCGGAATTGATCCTGTCCGCGGCCTGCCCGGAAACAACAAGTGGCAACGCCGCCAGGATCGCCTCGTCCAGTTTCTCGATCAGGTCGTTTCGTTGCTGGTTGAGCTTGTCGATGGCGCGCTTGACGACGGCAATGGCGCTGTCGTCAACATCGGTGCGGCGCGCCTTGTCCTCCTCGTGCCACAACAGGTAGTTGCGGTAGGCAAGTTCCAGCGCGATGGGGCTGATCGCCGCATCCAGCCCGTCATAGACGGCGGGATCGGTGTGCCAATAACTTAAATAGCGGTCAAGGGCATCCTCCAGCCCGGTAAGGTTCAGCCTGGTCAACATGGTGCTTCCTTTCCATTCGGGTGATGTAACAATTCAGCATATTCTGAAACTGACAAAAGTCCCACCGCCCCTTGCGGGTGTATAGACCGGAGTCAAGGAGGGGAGGTTAAAACGTGCAGATTGCAGCACAACGCTGAATAGTTACCGGGTGATATCAAGTTCCGTTACCGCCGCAAAAATAGCGTCCACGGAGATGCTTTTGCGGCACTCGCCATCCTTGTCGCAGGAAGTGCGGTAGCAGCCGGCGCACTCCATGGCAGCCTGAACGGCACGGTGCCGCTTTCCCTGGGGGGCATATGTGGCGGCGCTGGTAGCCCGGTAAAAGGACACCGTAGGCGTGCCAACGGCAGCGGCGAGGTAGAGCGGCCCGGTATCGCCGCCGATGACCAGGTCAACCCTCCTGAGCACCGGGATTAGTTCCCTGATGCGCAGCCAGGGGAGGAGCCGCACCGCGGGGCCGGCCTCGCGTGCGATCAGTTCGCCAAGGGCCTTCTCGTCGGGGCTTCCCCAGTTTATCAGTATGGTCGCCCCAGGGTACCGGGCCACGATCCGGCGCGCCAGCTCCGACCATCCCTCCGGATGCCACAGCTTGGTGTTCCAGGTGGTTCCCACCTGGAACAGGACGACCAAACCCTCAGGCAGCCCTGCGCGATAGCGATCCGCGGCCGCCTCGTCCTCGGGAGCGGAGAAGATGGCGCCGGCAAGCTCCATGCCTTGGTAGTCCCTGTTGAACGGCACGCTGACCACCCGCAGGTAGCGGTCGGTAACGTTACGGTCGCTGTCCCGGAACGGGATGCGCCGGGTAGTGAAAAGAGCATTCGCCTTTTCCTGCAACACCTCCCTGGCAAAGCCGATCCGTTCGCGGCTGCCGCTGAGCCAGGCGATCAGTCCGCTCTTCAGGTTCCCCTGGATATCGAAGACCAGGTCGTAGGTGCGCTCCCGCAACCCCTGGCGCAAGGCCGCCAGATCGCTTCTGGTCTCCGCGGAAAAGGGGGCCTTGCGCCATTTCTTCGTCCTGACGGGGAAGATGCGCCTCAGGCCGGGATTGTGCTCCAGCACCGGAAGAAACTGCTCTTCGGCCACCCAGTCGATCTCTACCCCGGGCGACACCTGATGCAGGTAATCTATGACCGCCAGGGCGTGGATGATGTCGCCCAGGGAGGATGTCTTGATGATCAGGACTTTCAATTAGTTCGGGTACCCAATATGGAGATGATTTTTTTCATGATCGCTGCGGTTAAAATCCTTGTCATTGATTCTTAGAAATAGGGATAATAGTGCGGGCCCACAAATCGTAGCACGCCTTGAGAACCACCACCATGACCCGTCCCGTCTTTCGTGCCAGAAATGCCTTTAACGAATTGCGGCCGTGCAACCGTTCCAATATACCATAATACTTCACCTTCTCGAAAAAGAGATAGCAACGCTTGATCCCGGTGAAAGCTGCAAAGTTGTTGGTTACGGTCATGTGCATTGCCTCGTCGAACCTGATACGTTGCTGAACGGTATGCCCTATTTCAGCCTCGCGCGGGCGAAGCCGGTATGCGGTCACAGGGTGGTCGATGAAGCCGAGCAGATTGTTCGCAACAAGTCTCAGGCAGAAATCCCAGTCTTCAACCACCAGCGACTCATCATACCCGCCGATCCGCTCGTACAGTTCCCGGCGGCCCATGTATACCGGACCAGCCAGGCACCAGTTGAAAACGATCTCGTAACTAAGCAGGCGGTCATTCAGCAGACGTTGCTTGCTCCCGTTATACAACTCCTCGATTCCGCTGGCGTTGAGCAAGTTTCCGTTGTAGTCAACCGTTACATAATCGCCAACAACGAGCATTCTGTCCGGATTTCGCTCCAGGTATTCCACGCGGGCCGATATGCCGCCAGGCAGCAGATAATCATCGCTTGCAACATAGGCGATGTAATCGCCCCGTGACAGGGCGAACAGCTCATTGAGCGTTGCCGAGACCCCACGATTCTCCTGGGTGTGCACTTCGAAGCGGCCGCTGAACCGATGGCCATGTTCCTCGCGCCATCGGGACGCTCGTTGAAACGATGCGTCGCTAGAACCATCGTCAATGACGATCAACTCCTTGTTGGGGTAGCTGTCGCCGACGATGCTCTCCAGTGCCTGTTCTATGAATTGTTCGTGATTGTAGAGCGGAATCAGAACACTTACCAGCGGTTTGGCTCGGCCCGTGTTCATGGAAACCTCGAAGCCGGAAACGCCCCACAGCAGGCTTCGGCTACAACAGACGCCTGCTCAACCGTCAGATGCGGTCCCATCGGAAGGCTGACAACCTCATTCGCCAGCTGTTCTGCGATCGGGCAATAGCCCGGGGAGAGGCCCAATTCTCGATATGCATCCTGGAGGTGTGGCGGGTGAGGATAATGGATCAACCAGCCGACGCCATGCCTGTCAAGGCTATCCGTAAGGCACCGACGCTCATTGGCGCGCACCACGAACAGATGCCAGGCCGGATCGGCCCAGGCTGGAACATGCGGAAGCGAGAGCCCCGCTCCTACTAGCGTCTCACGGTAAAAGGTAGCTATTGTCGAGCGCCGGGCATTCCATTCGTCCAGGCAGGAGAGCTTTACCCGCAGAAAGGCCGCCTGAAGCTCATCCAGGCGCGAATTGTAGCCTTTGACCTCGTTATAGTACTTTACCTGCGAGCCATAGTTCCTTAGAATACGAATCCGTGCTGCAATATCATCGTCATTGGTGACTACCGCGCCACCGTCACCGATTGCACCGAGATTCTTGCCAGGGTAGAAGCTAAAACCGGCTGCGTCTCCCAGCGAGCCGGCCCGCCGTCCATTGTATCGCGCGCCGTGTGCCTGGGCTGCATCCTCTATCACGCGAAGACCATGTTTGCGGGCCACTTCGTTTATCGGGTCCATGTCGGCCGGCTGCCCGTAGAGATGCACGGCCAGGATAGCCCTGGTGCGAGGGGTGATGGCAGCTTCGATTCGGGTGGGATCGATGTTGAAGGTCGCTTCGTCCGGCTCCACGGGCACCGGACGGGCACCAGAGTATGAAACCGCCAGCCAGGTGGCGATGTAGGTGTTTGACGGTACGATCACCTCGTGCCCCTCACCGATTTCCATTGCCCGCAGGATCAGATGAAGCGCGTCAAGCCCATTTCCGACCCCTATACAATGTTTCACTTGGCAATAGCTTGCAAACTCGGCTTCAAAAGCCTCGACTTCCCTCCCGAGGATGTACCAACCCGACCCCATTAACCGCTGGTAAGCGGCATCAAGATCTTCTTTCAGTTCAAGGTATGGAGATTTGAGGTCGAGAAATGGAATAGTCATCGTATCCTCGCCAGCGCAGTAACATATTCATCGTATTCGCGATAATAATCTGATTCCTCGTAAATGTTTGAGGCCAAGACCAGGCAAACCGAACCGGAGGAAAAGTTATCGAGTTCACGCCAGATCATGGGACAAACATACAGGCCGAAATAAGAGCGATTCAGATGATAACGCTTCTTCTTCCTTCCATCGTCCAGAACCACATCAAAACTCCCCGACATTGCAATTATCAGTTGATGGAGTTCTTTGTGGGCATGGCCACCACGTTCGGCTCCGCCCGGCACGTCATAAAGATAGTAAACACGGCGGATATCAAAGGGTATGTGGTTGCTGCCCTCAACAAAGGTCAGATTACCGCGGGGTTCTGTTATTTTCGGCAGCTCGATGATTCTGCAGTTCTCAATATTCAAGGTAGTCTCTCCAAAGGCTGATTGGGCATATTCACCGTCACTTGCAGCCTGAAAACATCTTTATAAGCGAAACCAGTTTGGGACGGCAAACCTTGCGGTATTCTTGCTCCAGTATCGATACTGCGATTGTATTTTTAAATACCCCATCGTAGACATAATGGTCCCGTAAAATTCCATCTTGCTTGTATCCCAAATAGAATCTGGTCTTTAGCATGCCGTGATTATCTTCCATAATATCCCCATAAATTTTATGCATGTTCAAAACGTCGAAAGCATAGTCGCAAAGCATTAGTTCTGCTTCAAATGCTACGGGCGCCCTTCCGACAAATTTTTCTTCTCCGACAAGCAATCTCCCCATCTGCACGGATTTATGCAGATGGCTGATATCATGTAGTGCGATCATTCCAACAGGCCTGCCGCTGTATTCAATAATAAAATTCAGCTCATGGGTTTTCAGCTTTGCAGCTATCCAGGCGCGTTGAGCATCTACTGTCGTGGCGCCACGCTGTAACAATCTGGCCCTCGCGCTGTTCCTCCATGCCAAAGTCAATTCAGCATCATCAACGGTTATTGGCCTTAACGTAGCTATATCGCCCTTCAATATCACAGTGGTGTCACCCCTTCCGTAGTTTTCTTCGTCTTATCTCATTTTTTTAAAACGGTTGGTATGCAGATCACCCTCGTTCACAATCTCATACTTAATCGGAACCTTATATCTAGCCATTCTTTGCAAACAATATTTTCTAAGCCGTTCTGCCAGTTGAAGCGGGTCTTCGGGCTCGTAAAGGGAAATTTTTGCTTTAACGACATGACCCATGACAGGGTGAGGCACGCCCGAAATCGTTACTTCCCGAATATTTTCCGCCGCTAAAAGCACATTTTCAATCTCAGCCGGAAAGACCTTTTGTCCGCCAACATTTATCATCTCTGACTTCCGCCCCAAAATGCGCATATACTCGCCGCGCAATTCAACATGATCTCCGGTACACATCCAGCCTTCATCGTTGAATGGATTAGGAGCATTTAGATAACCCACCATATTGGCTTCAGATCGAACCCAGAGGATGTCGTCGACAATCTGCGTTTCAAATCCATCGCCTCCGATTTTCACCCAGACAGAGTCATCGTTTTCCGATTTGGAACGTAATACGCCAAGCTCTGAAAGGCCGTAGGTCTGTTTAATTCTGGCATTCGGGAAAATCTCCCTCACCTTTTCCAGCGTGGAAGAAGGCATAACCTCGGTGCCGTAAGTAATTAGCTTGACCGATGACAGATCAAAGTCCCTGTAACAGCGAGAAGCGATCAAAAGGTTGATAAATGTCGGTGTCGTCGGCAACAGTGTGGCACGGGATTGTTGGATTGTACGGCAAACGCTCTCGGAGCTGCGATCAGGCAAACAGACAGCCGTTCCACCATAGGCAAAGGTTGAAAGCAAGGTATTGAATCCACCAAAGTGATCCAGCATGAGAAAAAGAACCGTACGCCATCCCGCCCTTTCCTCGACAAACTTATGCATGACCCGTTCACAGTCCTGCAATATTCCTTTGGGCTTGCCGGTGGAGCCTGATGTAAACACGATCAATCCGGAAACCTGCCGTTCAAGAAAGGTTTCTACAAGATCATTCCGGACTTGGTTGTCGAATGTCTCGAATATCCAGGTATCATTCGCTCCAAACCTGAACAGGCATGTAACACCCGAGATTTTGATGAATTCGGGCAATTCGTGCTCAATTGCTGAAGTAAACGGGACAAGGATAGCCTTAGCTTTCATGAGTGCAAAAATAAGGGCGCATACCTGCGGAGTATACTCTCCAATAAAACCGCAGACTACGCCGCGGGATATCCCTCTCTTGCAAAGCTCGGCGTCCCACATTTCAATCATGAGAAAAAGTTCGTGATATGTGTACTCGCGGCCATTCCAATGGATAGCCAAAGCGCCATCCTTGGCGGCCATGCGCTCGATTATCGTTTCAATTGCGGTCATGACTTATCCCCAAAAGCTAATACTTAACCAACAGTGATCCCCAAGAGAGGCCCACGCCAAAACCTGACATGAGAATGATATTTCCGGGTTGAATCCTGCCTTCCACCAATGCGTTTTTCAGTGCTATCGGCAATGAGGCTGAGACAAGGTTTCCTGTGTGGGAAAGATTTAGGTACACCTTGCTTTCTTTCAGCCGTAATGCCTTGGTCAGTGATTCGAGCGTCATTTTGCTCGCCTGATGGAAAACAAACAGGTCTATATCGTCCGCAGAAAGCGAATTCCGCTCCATCAAGCTGCGAATTTGCTTAGGCACTGTGGACTGGATGAAGCTCCAAACGGCCATGCCGTCCATGTGAATATCGTTTAGGGTGCGAACGTTGCCGCTGCGATCTATTTCCGCGGCCGGATCGGCTGACTTGGGCAGTCTGCATCCACCAGCCGGAATATAGAATTTGCGATGGTGCTTGCCGGAGGTCGCCAGCATGACGTCGAGAATTCCTTCTTCCGCCTCGCCGGCAGTAATTATTGAGACAGCGGCACCGTCGCCAAAAAGAACGCGTGCCGACCTGTCGCCCGGATTAATATAGCGCGAATATGTATCTCCTGTTGCAAGCAATACCTTTGTGGCGGTTCCTGATATTATTAGAGACCGGGCAATTGCAAGCCCGTAAACATAACCGGAACATGCCAGGTTGTAATCGAATGCCAGCACGTTTTCATCAAGATCCAGGTATTCATGCAGAAGAAAGGCATTTGACGGCATGATGTAATCTGGAGACTGGGTGCAGAATATTATTGCGTCTATGTCCTCTTTGTCATGCCGTCCGTCATGAAACATCTTGTCACAGGCCCGTGCAGCCAAATCGAAGGCGGTTTCACCACAAGCTGCAATATGCCTCTGTATCACGCCGGATTTAATTTCGACATTACGCATATCCCAATCAGGGTTCTCTTTGTGCAAATCCTCGTTGGTAACTACCTTCTCCGGCAGAACATATTCGATATCTAGAATTTTGATATTCACCATTCAAATAACCTCTTCTGTTTTTTGCTGTAGCCTGCTGATAAACTGGTCATGATGTGCTGAGGCATTAAGCGCATCGTTCCACCATATTGTTGCGTCTCCAACTGTCCAAGGCTTGCCGTGACCGGGGAAAATAACAGTATCATCGGACAGTTCCGAAAGCAGTGCAGTAACAGAGGCTTTTATCGCCTGTAGACTGCCTCCGGGCAAATCGGCACGCCCAATATACTTGAATAGAAGCGTGTCGCCAGTAAACACAAACCCATCAAAAAGGTAACAGGTACTTCCTTTTGTGTGGCCTGGGGTATGAATCGACTGCACAGCCGGTTCTTCGTCCTTTATGCAAAGTTCTTCAAATGCCTGGAAACGAGATATTGAGGAGATCCTCTTGTTTGCAAATGCCAATGCGTACGTTGGGGCCTGCATTAAAAGGCGCACATCCAGTTTGTGAAGTTCGCAAGCTAAGTCATAGTGTTCGGAAAGTTGTGGCACTGCACCGACATGATCATGATGTGGATGAGTCAACAGGATGTGGGTCAGCCTTCCCCCAACGTCTTTGATGTGCCGAATGATAAACTCTGCATTATCGCCCGGATCAATCACTATCGTGTTGGACGAGGATTTATGGGTGACAATGTAGGTATTCTGCTTCTGTTTCTCTCCAGTAACAAGACATGCGATACGACAACCGCCATGTTCGTACTCTAACGGAACCGACTGGTCAATCAGCATACCAATCCCATATGAATGACCTGCCCGGTAATGCAGCTGCTTTCGTCCTCAGAGAAGAATGACACTACATTGCACACTTCTTCAATCGTGACCATCCGCTTTATCGTCAACTTGCTCAAAGCCCGTTGCATTATCTCTTCACCAAGGGCATTAACCGCGTCCGTCATCAACATTGACGGTGCGATGACATTGCAGGTAATCCCTGCAGGTGCCAGTTCTTTTGCCATGATCTTTGTCATCTCGACAATTGCAGCTTTTGATGCTGAATAGGCTGATGTACCTTCTTCATGAAGCCCTAGAGCCATCGAGGATGTGGTAATTATTCTTCCGGACCTTTGAAGTATCATGACCTTTGACACTTCTCTGCAAACATAGTAGCTACCGGCAATATTTACCTGTAGCAGATCAACGAGAACCGTGCCGGGAGTCATCGTCATCAAAAGATCCGCCGGAGCATGGCCGGCATTGCACACCAGTACATCTATCCGTTTGAAGCGGTTTTTTACTGCTCTTACCCAACCCCTCACCTGTGCTTCATCACCTACGTCTACGAGAGAATGATGATAGTTTTCATGCTCAATCGTTGCATCGCCACGACTGCAGCCGGCCACACCATAGCCACGTGCAAGAAAGTACTTGGCCATTCCATTGCCGATCCCCTTACTGGTACCCGTTATAACCATAACCTGCTGCTCTTTTACCATTCCGTCATCCCGTGATCTTTTCGATATAAAGAGCCAAAACCCCTGCGGAAAGAAAGGCCTGATCGGCGTTGGCTTCATGGATCTCTGTCAGGATCAGATAATGTTCATTGCCGGTCTCGGCACTAACCCGCTCTTCCAAATCTGAAATAAATGTCACGAAACCCAGGGAATCCAGGGACGAGCCCGTTCCCAGAATAATCGTATCCGGAGCAACAGTTATTGATTCCTGTATCATTCCGGAACGCTGCATACTGTCAAAAGAGTCCTGCATTAGTTTTAAAGCGCTCATCGATGTCATTTATTTCCCCTTTCATTTTTACATAATATTCCAATTTAGTGAATGCCTGTATTCCCAAAGTGCTCGCCTTGGACGCATATCATTCAAACCTGACATTTCCAAAGATTATTTTTGATGCCTTCCAGCTTGAGTGAGTATCGTCTGCATAATATACATCCTCTTCATTCCGTTCAAGTGCCTCCTGCAGCAATGCCTTCGTGTCGATAAAAAGATATCGCTTGGGCAGAGGCCGGAGATACTCAAAGAACGAACTTTCGGGAAACCTCTTTTTTTCCATCCAACGCGCGTACAAGGTGAACTTGTCAGCAAAAGGCATGAATATGAGGCGAATGCCCAGCGAATTGAGACGATCCGAGAGTTCATTCAGATTCTGATTTACCTGTTCGACATCCTTCGATGATGGAATATGACGGTATGGGATGTACAGTAATTCGTTTCCCTCAGGGACCGAAAAAAAATGTTTTGTCAGTTTTGTTTTGTACACCTTGCCAAATACGGCATTGTCTGAAAAGTTGTAGAGTAGGTTAAACAGCAGAAACTTGATGTTTCCATTATTCACAAATGGTACGTGTGGAAGTTTACCGTAATTATTCCTTGCCGGATATTTGGCTAAATCAGTCATACTTATGTTTTGTTCGAAATTTATTCGGCGTGACCATTCCTTCCATCCGATTTCAGTTGCACCTATAAGAACAAAGCGGGGTCGAGTCTGCTTTAAAAAACCATTATTCAACAGTATGGCGGTAGTCGTAATGAAGTCAGAATCCTTGGGTGGATTAACATTGAGAACATCAAAGTTAAAGTAGCTGGCAATGTAATCCTGATAAAAACGATTGTAACCGCCGCCGCCGCCGCTGGAAAAGGAATCGCCAATAGTCAGCATGTCGATATGCCGACCGTCATAATCTTTTAACTCCATATGTCGGCGAGGGAGGTCCGTAGTGTCGTGTCGATACATTTTGGAGCCGGGGATGTAGCCCATGCGGGTGAGATCACCGCCAACATAATGCCGATCGGTGATCAGATTTTCAGTAACGGTTTTCCAGATGACGTAATTTATTCCCACGAAGAGACACATGATGGAAACAAAGGAAAGTACGAGTCGTTGATAACGCATAATAGCTACCTAGAACTGAAAATAGAGGAATTCGCTCACCTTGCCCATGTCGAGGAGCGACCAGAAGGCAACGATCAGCAGCAGGGCAAACCAGCTCCAGGCTGGACGGACACAGGAGACAATCTCCATGGAGTTTTTCCAGAGTACTGCGATCAGGAGGGCGCAGAGGACCATGATCCATGTCTGGTCGTTACCCTTGATGGCGTCGAGCCACCCCCCGAAAGTGATTCCCATATCGGCAAGAATCTTGAATTTGGCCAGCGAACGGTGCAGCATCACACCATTCATGCCGGCCATGCCCTGCAGCACTCGCAGTGCTCCGTCCAGCGATTTGGCACGGAAGAAAACAAAGGAGAGGTTGACGAAGTTGAAGGTGATCACCCATCCCAGAAAGGAAGGCATGTGCAACCTTCTTTTCCTCCAGATGTGGTTCACGACCAATCCGAAACCATGCATCCCGCCCCAGATTATGAATGACCATCCGGCGCCGTGCCAAAAACCCGAGATCAGCATGGCCATGAAGATAGCCGCAAGCGAGTTGGCAAAAGTAATCCGGCCCAAGGCTCGCAGAATGGGGGTGTACAGATAGGTGGTGACGAAATTGGTCAGGGTTATGTGCCAACGCTTCCAGAAATCGATCATCCCGGTTGCCTTGTAGGGGCTGTTAAAGTTGACCGGGAGGGCGATGTTGAACATCCAGCCGACGCCCAGAGCCATATCGCTGTAGCCGCTAAAGTCGAAGTAGAGCTGGAAGGTGTATGAAAGGCTTGCCAGCCATGCCGGCACCAAGGTCAGTGGCTGGCTCCCGTCAAAACCGGCCGAAGCCCACGTAGAGAAGGTATCTGCGATAATCACTTTTTTGAAGAGCCCCAGAAAGAAAAGAATAAGCCCCAGGTAGAGGTTTTTCCAGTTGACGACTTTGTTGCGCAAGCGGTCGAACTGGGGCATCATGTCGCTGTGGTGCAGGATCGGTCCGGCCAGCAAATGGGGGAAAAAGGTCACGAAGAGAGCGTAGTTGAGAAGATTGCGTTCTTCCACCAACCCTTCGTAGGCGTCCACAAGAAAGGCGATCTGGGTGATCGTAAAGAAACTTATCCCCAATGGAAGTACGATCTTTAAAAAATGCAGTCGTGTACCTATGAGCCCATTGACGTTGCCGATGAAGAAATCCATGTACTTGAACCAGCACAGCAGCAGTATGTTTGCCGTGAGGCCGGTCACAAAGATGGCTTTTCTGGAAACCGGCCTCGATTTCTTAGTATCGTACTCCACCATCATCCCTCCGATGGTGTAGTTGAAAAAGATGGAGATCACGATCAGCGGCAGGTACCTCACGTCCCACCAACTATAGAAAAAGAGCGAGGCGAATAACAGCCACGACTTGGCGGCAATAGTCAGCCGCCTGCGCAGCAACACGAAATACACCAGAAGAGTCAGTGGCAAGAAGACAAAGATAAATTCGAATGAGTTGAAGAGCATCGGTCCGCAGTCCCTGCTTAGTTTCCATCCGGAAACTCCGGATGAATAACTATCTGTTTTCTATTCAGAAGAGCAATTTTTCGTCCTGGCCAGGAAATCAATGGAATGCGCGGAGGCGTACATCTGTATGCCGCACAATTTGCTTGCTAAATTGGACCGAAGGCGCCCGAAGGGTGAGGCCGACGGCCGAAGTCACAATTTTGCTTGCTGAATTGGACCGCGAAGGCGCCCGAAGGGTGAGGCCAATGGCCGAAGTCACAATTTTGCTTGCTGAATTGGACCGCGAAGGCGCCCGAAGGGTGAGGCCAATGGCCGAAGTCACAAGCAAGCCCGAAGATTGAATGCCACCATGGCGGAAAGGGCCGTTTCCGGATGAAAACTACTTGGTTAGCTTCCTGTTGATCATGTCGAGCATTTCGCCGACATTTTTCAGCTTCTGAAGTTCGCCAAGGGCAAACTTTATCTTGAACTTCAATTCCAGAGCAATCACCAGGTTCATGTGGGTCAGCGAATCCCATTCCTCGATATCGTCCGCAGTTGTCTCGCGGCTCAGGATAATGCTCCCGTCATCAAATACTTCGCGGAAGACCGGCTCCAGGTTATCCAGGGTTATCATATGTTAATCCTCCAATGTTGAAGTATCTCCGGCATCCTGGCCGAGGTAGCGCGCCTTGAGGACGCGTCGCATGATTTTGCCGCTTTTGTTTTTGGGTACCGCCTCCACCGCAAACACCTCCTGTGGGATGGCCACTGACGAAAGCCGGTTGGCGATGTGCAGGCGAATCTTCAATTCCAGCTCCGGGGTGAATTCTATGCCCTGGCAGAAGTTGACAAATGCCACGACCTTCTCGTAGAGCAGATCGTCGGGCACGCCGATAACCCCCGACTCCGCCACTTCCGGCATCTCCAGCAAAGCACTTTCCACCTCAAAGGGGCTTACCAGGTGACCGGAGGTATTGATCACGTCATCGCTGCGCCCCAGGAACCAGTAGTAACCCTCTTCATCACGCCACGCCATGTCGCCGGTATAGTACCAGTGGTCCCTGAATTTGCTGGCAAAGGCGGAATCGTTGCCCAGGTAGGTGACGAACATGGAATCCCAGCCGGCCTTCACGCAGAGGTTGCCGTGCTCGCCGGCGGAGAGCGGTGTGCCATCGTCAGCCAGAATGCCAGGTTCGATGCCGGCCAACGGCATCCCCATAGAGCCGGGGCGGATGGGCAGTCCAGGACGGTTGGCTATCATAATGGCACCGGTTTCGGTCTGGAACCAGGTATCAAAAACATTCTTGCCCAGGGTTTCCCTAGCCCAGACTATGACCTCCGGGTTGAGCGGTTCCCCCACACTGAAGATACTGCGCAACCGCCCCAGATCGAATTTCCCGAAGGTTGAGCGGTCTTCGCGCATCAGCATGCGCAGGGCCGTGGGAGCGGTATACCAGACGGTCACGCCCTCGTTCTGCAATAATTCGAACCAGTGCTGGGCACTGTAGTTGCCACCGAAATGGAGTTGAGTAACCCCCATACTCCATGGGCCGATGATGCCGTATGATGTGCCGGTTACCCAACCCTGGTCGGCGGTACACCAGAAAATGTCGTCCGTCCGCAACCCCAGCACTTCCTGGGTGGTCCGGCTTTGTTGCAGGATACTGCGATGACAGTGCAGCACTCCTTTTGGTTTGCCGGTAGAACCCGAGGTATAATGCAGCACGGATGGCGTATCGGGCGATGTAAGCGGTACTTGGAATTCGTCCGATGCGGCTTCCATCAGACGCTTCCAGCTCAGAACAGTTGCGGAGATATCGTCATCCACATCGGTCAAGATAACCGCTTTGAGAGCCGGGAGTAGGCTACGAACACGCTCTATCTTGCGATAGAGGCTCTTTCGGGTTACCACCAGGCGCGCTCCGGAATCCGCCAGCCTGTCAAACAGAGCATCATCGCCAAAATTGGAGAACAGTGTTCCTGTGATGCACTCGGCCTTAAGGGAACCGAGAAAGGCAAAAAATTGCTCGACAGATTTCGGGAGGTAGGTAAACAGCACATCACCTTTACTGATGTCAAGGTTTCGCAGCACGTTGGCAAAGCGATTTGAAAGCCGGTCCAAGTCCGAGAAGGTATAATCATGCCGCTCTGAGTTGGGAGATACCCAGCGCATGGCTACCTTGCCGCCAAATCCCTCCTCGCATTGCCGATGCGTACAAATGTGGCCGATATTGTACTGGCCGTTAATGATGAGATCTGGCGACATGCTCAAGTACCTCTCTCAAAACCTCTTGTGGGGAAATTGCTTCCAGGCACTCAATCTTATTGCGTTGGCTAATGGCACAACTCTCTCTGTTGCAGGGGACGCATTGCCAATCCTTCTGGATAACGGTTACGTTGCCTTTGCGCTGAATCCCCTGATTGGCGCCAAACGGGGAAGCCTCCTTGCAGTCGTTGGGCCATGGGGCCCAATATCTGGTGAGGGACGGCCCGAACAGCGCGCAAGTGGGAGTGCCCAAGGCGGTTGCCATATGGGTGACAACGGTATCTATGCCAACGTATGCGGTCGCGCCTTTGATGACGGCAGCCAATCGGCTCAGGCTGCACGGTTCATGGAATGTCGTAGCGGCCCCTTCCGCTTGGGAAAGGATTTCATCCAGATAGGCTTCATCCCCGGCTGACGGGGTCCTGGTGATCATCACCTTGCAATCCGCCTGTTCCCGGATCAGCCGAGCCAGATCAGCCCAGGTCTTTGCCGGTAGGAATTTATAGCTGTTCCTGCTGAACGGATGCAGTATGACGTATGGCCCGTTGGGCATCACCTGGCGGGCAAAGTCGAGATCGCGCTCGTCGTGCCCCATGGAAACGCGGGGAACCGCCGGGATGTTCACGGGGCCAAGCAAGGACAGGATGTTGTGAACCACATGATTCCGGTCATCGCAGAACAGATCGTGATCGAGAAGGATTCTTTTCCACCAGTTATTCCTACCATGGTAACTCAAACAGACGGAGCGCCTGCCGGCACAAGCCGCCACGATGGCCGTTCTGTCCGATGGATATGCGCCGAAAGCCACATCATATCTTCGGAAAAGGGCTGCCAGGGTCCCGAAGTTCTTTTTTTTGTGCGGAACCGTGATGACGTTCCTGATCAGCGGATTGTGGGCAAGCACAGCTTCCGTGCCCTCGAATACCAAGTAATCGACTGCCGCATCGGGGAATGCATGCTTGAGGGACACCGCCAGAGGCGTCGTCACCAGCACGTCGCCCAGATAGCGTAGCGAGATGATCAGAAAAGACGGAGCGTCTTTCCGCATGTTGAACAGTCTGTTGATGGCGCACGCTCCTAGTAAAGTGAATAGCCGTGGAACAACCTCTCCGATACTCGCCACGTGAAGGTCTTCAGTTTCAATTGTTGCCTCAACACGAAGCGCTTGGTCCAGGTGAGGCGCCATTTTTTGCGAAAATAGGCCCTGTTTTCCGCCTCGTACGGCCTGGTTGTCTTGTTGCTTTTCAGGGTATTCTGGGTCACCGACCCGAAGTGATGGATGAACGACCGTCCCGTAATACCGAGCAGATATCCCCCCATCTTGGCCCTGCGGAAAAAATCGGCGTCCTCGTACTGGCCAATCCTGAAGTTTTCATCAAAACCCCCAATTTTCTCGAAGACACTCCTTCTGACCATGAAACAGACACCATGGGCTTCGCCCTTCCGAGAGACCGTCGACATCGCCTTCGTGAAGCATGCTGCATAATTCTCGAGGTCATAATCACACGCATGGCCACGCATGGCGGGACTTACAATGTCCGAGTTCGTTTCGTCCGCATATGCCAGCAAGCCTTCCAGCCAGGCTTTCGGTAACAGCACGTCGTTGTTCAGGATCACCACCCAGGGGGATTGTCCGGCTCTGATCCCTTGGTTCCAGGCTGCGGCGCAGCCCTCGTTGATTTCATTGTTAATGACGGTCAGCGCAGGCAAAGAGGCAAGGTACTCCTTCGTCCCATCGCTGGAGCCATTGTTTACCACAATTACCTGTATCTGGATTTCGGTATTGGTGAAGAGATGTTCCAGGCACTGCTTGGTATAGTGAAGGTGGTTAAGCACCGGAATAACTATATCAACGGACATTGTTCCTCCTCTGCCGATGCTCTGATGCGAGCACTCGCTGGTAGTCCAGATAGGAAGAAAGCTTCTGCATGGTGTGCTTCGTCGGGAAGACCAGTGCGAGAAGGCGATAGGAAAGAACCTTCCGGGCAATTTTCCAGAAATCGATGGTCCTGATCCTTTGGGTATGCTGCTCGCCGTAGTGCTTCCGCAGGAACAGGTATTTTCCGCTGTAATACAGACTGTTGTTCCGCCCCTTGCCCGATAGTCCCCCGAGATGGACGATGCTGTGGTTTGGCAACGCGTACGACGCATACCCTCTCTTTTTCCAGCGGCAGGCTAGGTCGGTGTCCTCGAAATAGAAAAAAAAGTCTTCATCGAACAGGGCATCGCCATCGATATAGGAGCGCCGCAGGAAAAGGAGCGCACCGGTTATGCCGTCTATTTCAATTGGACGACTGCTGCGGGCCAGCCGCAATTTGAAAAGCTTAGTCCAGAGTTTCGCAAGAAATTCCCAATAGCAGAACAGAAGAGAAAACTTGAAGAAAAACAGCTGTATCCGTCCATCGTCATACCGTACGACAGGGCTGCACATGCCGGCTGTCTTGTTGCCTTCCATGAAGTTCCAGAGCGCCGTCAGCGCCTCGGCATTGAGGATTACATCGGTGTTCAGCACACAAACGTAACGGCTCTTCGTGGCACGTACCCCCCGGTTCGCAGCGGTGCCGTAGCCCAGGTTGCGGTCATTCCTGATGACCTGCACCTGCGGACGGCGGCTGATTGCGTCCAAGGAGCCGTCCGATGAATTATTGTCCACAACGGTGATGGAATAGGAATAGGGGAGGTGCGCCTGCAGCAGGAAATCGATCAGTTCTTCCACCAGCACCTTGGTATTATAATTGATGGTGATAAAGGCGACATCGACTGTGCCATCTTTGGTTATGTCGGATTGTGCTGTATCCATGGTTACCTTTTACCTTGGGCAGAGGCAGGGGAATCCGCCATCCTACGTTCCGCCAGTTTGTGTTCTGGCATGATCACCATGAGGCCTCCAGGTGCATCCGGCAAAATGCCGGTTAATTTGTTGTCAAGCGGCGTCACGTCACTGCCTCGCATTCCTCATGATCCTTGCGTCGTTTCAGGGAGAGTTCGGCCAGCTTCGCATATTTGCAGAAGGTGTACTGGCCGTAAAGCAGCGAAAGCACCAGCCCGTAGAGCCCATCCAGGTACCCCCTGCGAATGAGGTACATCTTGGCGAACGTGGCAAGAGGCCTGAACAAGAGCGACCACGCTGTGGCCGTCCTGCCCGCCCTGTGCAATTCTTGTGCAGCAAGGGTTGAATACGTATCCATCCGACGCAGGTAGTCGGATATATCGGCATAGGAATGATGAACCAGGTTGCCGTCGAGAGTGGCTACCCGGCCGTCATGCTCCAGGGACTCGTGCACCATGCGATCACTGAAATGGCAGACACGCCGGTCATACATCCGGCAGGTGTAGTCGGGATACCAGCCGCAGTGTCGAATCCAACGCTTCCCGAAGTAGTTTTTCCGCGCCATCCTGGCAGCCGAGAAGGTAGTTAGGTCAGACTGTTCTATCGAGCGGCGCAGTTGCTCGGAAACCCGTTCATCGGCGTCAAGGTTTAGCACCCAATCATTTCGGGCATGGCCGGCAGCGATGTTTTTCTGTCTACCGTAGCCGAGCCAATCCTGATGAAAAAAACGCACCTTGGGGTTGGCTTTGCAGATATCCGCGGTCCGATCCGTGCTGCCCGAATCGACCACAATAATTTCATCGACGAAAACGAGGCTCCTCAGGCAATCGGAGATATTGTTCTCCTCGTTGCCGGTTATGATGGTTGCAGAGATATTCATCTCCGTATCTCCGTGACACTGATCGATTTCATAAGGTTTAATGCCGCCGTGACTACGTCCTCCACCGTGACTTCCGTCATGCAGCAATGGTCGCTGGGACATTCCCGCAGTTTGCAGGGGGCGCACCTCACATCCTTGCGGACAATGACCGCCCTGTCCGTGTAGGGCGCGGTGCCGGTATGGTCGGTGGGGCCGAAGATTGCCGCCAGAGGCACGCCGAAGGCGGCGGCGATGTGCATGGGGCCGGAATCGTTGGTCACCATGAAATCGCTGCGTTTGATGAGCGCCATCAATTCCCGCACAGTGGTCCTGCCCGCCATGTTGAGACAGGCGCCCCCCAGGCGCTGCTCGATGTCGGCGGCGATGTCCGCCTCGCCGTGGCTGCCGAGTAGCACGACCCGTGCCCGCCACTCTGCGGCGAGCCGCCGGGCGACGTCGGCGAACCTGTCCGGATACCATCGTTTGGCCGATCCGTAGGTGGCGCCGGGATTGATGGCGATCACGCGGTCACCCGCCTGTATCCCCTTCCCGGCCAAAAGGACAGCTGCTGCGCGGTCTTCAGCAGGCGTCGTGCAGAGGCGAGGTTGCACGTCCTTGCCCGCAATGCCGAAATGGCGCACCAGGTTGATGTAGTACCGGACCTCATGGCGGAGCGGCGGCGTCTCTTTCTCCGAATAGCGGCCGGTTAAAAGCAGGCTGCGGCCGTCGCTGCTTTTGGCGAGCCTGACCGGTATTCCCGCCAGCCACGGCACCAGGGCGGAATCGAAGGAATTGGGCAGAATGATCGCCATATCAAACGAGCGCCTGCGCAGTTCCAGAGCCAGCCGGAGCCTTCCCCGCACGCCGCGATGCGTTTTTTTGCGGTCAAAGACCATGACCTTGTCAACCCAGTCGTGGGGCGAAAAGATCTCCGCCACCAGGGGATTGGCCAGCACGGTAAGTTCAGCCTTGGGGTAGTGCTCGCGCACCATGGCAATGGCCGGCGTCGTCATGACCGCATCGCCGATCCAGTTCACCCCTCGGATCAGGATCCGGCGGACCTTGTCCTGTTTCGGAAGATTCACGAAATTGCCACCGTTTCGGCCTCGTCCGCAAGCAGAACCGGGATACCTTCACGCACCGGAAACCGCAGCCCGCAGGGGCCGCAGAGCACGAACCGGCCCTCGTCGTACGCAGAGAGTTCGCCCTTGCAGACAGGGCAGGCCAGTATGGATTGCAAATGTTCGAGCAGCATCGTGTATCCTGTAAATTCAGCAATTTTAGTTCAGGAAGTTGCAGTGCGTCACCCCCCCCTCATCCGCCCCTTCGGGGCACCTTCTCCCTCATGGAGAAGGAACAAGAATCATCCCCTCTCCCTGAGGGAGAGGGTGGCCGAAGGCCGGGTGAGGGGGTAAGGCAGGGCGTTTGCCATTACTTCATCAATTAGATAACCTGACAACGCTTGGTAAATTTATTTATTTTGCCACAGGCGGAGTTATTTTAGAAGCAAATTACTCAACAGGCGTTTCAGGGGGGTGGGATCATCAATAACAAGCTCAAGCCGGGCGAGCATGATCCTGTCGGCAAACTCCGGCGCACGGCCACGCAGTTTTACCCCATCCTTCTCCGTGGTCACGGCGCAGTCGGCGCCGCACGCCTGGAAGGCCTCAGCCAGCCCGGCCAGTTGGGACGGGATATAGGCGGCATGGTCGGGAAGCTGGACGGTGTGAACGACATCCAGCCCCAGATTGCTTAGTTCCTCGAAAAAGAAGGCCGGCTCCCCGATGCCGGCAAAGGCCAGGACCTTTCTGCCCCGCAGCCTGTCGAAGGACAAGGCGGGCCCCCCTGCAAGGGGAACGGCATCGCTCAGGCGATGGCTTGCGGAGCAAACCGGTTTCCCCGCCAGTGGCGCCGGGGAGGAGCCTTGGGGAGAACGGGTGTACACGACCAGATCGGCCCGCTGTACGGCACTCACAGGCTCCCGCAGCAACCCGGCCGGCAGCGTCCGGCCATTGCCGAACGGCCTGGCCCAGTCCACCAGCAGGATGTCCAGGTCGCGCCGGAGTCGCAGGTGCTGGAAGCCGTCGTCCAGCAGGAAGATATCGGGAGACAACCGCTCCATGGCCAGCATGCCTGCGCTGTAGCGGTCAGGCCCCATCACCACCATCAGGCCTGGTACCGTGGTGGCAAGCAGATAGGGTTCGTCCCCGCACTGACCGGCATTCATGAGGATCGTGCGGCCGTCTGCGACAATGGCGGTCTCCCCTTCCAGGCTGCCGCCGTAACCGCGCGACAGGACCGCGACCCTCAAGCCACGGCCGATGAGCAACCTGGCGATGTAGGCCGTGACAGGCGTCTTGCCGGTACCGCCCACGGTGATATTGCCCACCGAGATCACCGGCCGGGGGAGACTTCTGGCCTTGAGGATGCATTTCGCGTACAGGGTGCCGCGGATGGACTGGATGCCGGCATAGACCAGGGCCAGGGGAAAAAGGGCGAGAACCACCAGGCGGCCGGATAGCCCGGGTCGCGTTCCGGCGGCGACGTTGCGCCAGTATATGGAAAAGGAGGTCACATCCATCATGAAGGGCCCCTTCCCGTCCGTCGTGTCGACGGGCGGGAAGAGGGATCCGATCACTTTATCCTTCTGATCGTGTAGTTATTGGTATCAGCCACGTAGAGACTGGTGCCGTCCGTGGTTAGGCCGGTGGGGCAATTGAAGTACGCCGCATTCGGGTCGAGAGGCGATGGTTGATTGGCCCCTGTCGCAATAGCATCCTGCATTCCGGCTATCCTCTTGACTTGGCCGGAATACTGGCTCGTGGGATTCGTCGGGTTAGCAATGGCTATACTGAAGATGACCTGCCCGCGTATAGGGGCACCGTAGGTTACAGGCCCCCAATCTGTCACATACAGGTTGGTCCCGTCCGTCGTTATGCCGTTCGGCCCGTTGAAGAGCGCCAGATCCCCTGTTGCGACAGCTTGGGTCTTGTTCGTGCCGAATATGTTGGGGCTGCCCGCTATCGTCGTAACCTGACCGGTGGCGATGGACACCTTGCGGATGGTGTAGCTGTTGCTGTCCGTCACATACAGGTTGGTCCCGTCCGTGGTGATGCGCAGGGGAAGGTTGAAGCGTGCGGCTGTACTTACCGCATCAGCCGTACCGGTCTGGCCCGGGTAACCAGCCAGGGTCGTGACCTGTGGGGCAACGGAAGAAGAGGAACCTATGGAACCTATATCTATCTTGCGGATCGCATTATCATCGGTGACATACAGGTTAGTGCCATCAGTTGTTATCCCGATGGGGTAAATGAAACGTGCCGTACCAACCGTACCTACTGTCGTACCGCTTGTCTGAGTGTTTCCAGTACCGTCATACGCCTGGGAAACACCTGGACTGCCCGCAAGATACGTCAAGGTTCCGGTATAGAATTTATTAGTCGAGTCGTAAGCAAGTGTTATCTTGTCGATCGTGCAGTTAGAGGAATCGGTCACGTACAGGTTGGCCCCATCAGTTGTAATGTCGCTTGGATTATTGAATGTCAGGTCAACAGAGGGGGTGGATGTGCTACCCAATGTCTTGACTTTTGTGGCACCGTTCGAATCAAGCGTAACCATCTGGATGCGGCCGCCGGAGCTGTCCAGTACAAAGAGTGTCCCGTTGATCATGACACTGCCGACAACCCTGCCGAGAATGACCGGAGGGGTTGTCCCGGCTGTTTTTGTGGAGGTGTAATCGGCAAATGTGACCGGCGCCTGTCCGGTGACGCCCACGACCGTCGAAATATTTGTAAATGTTGTCGTAAGCGGTATGCCTTGTATTCCTCCTCCCATCATTACGCCATTTCCATTCGGTGTGGCGATTGCGATTGTATTCAGGTAGGTCTGGGCATCCAGCTGATTGAAATACGTCCTGGTGATCTGGTTTGATACGATATTATTGGATTCTCCGTACTGGATTTCATTCGTGAAAAAATAGGTCGATTCTTTCTGGATGCAGGTGAATTGATACGCGGGCGTACCGGCTACGGACAGGACCAACTGCCCGTTCACGATGGCCCAGGTCCCGCTGACGTCGCCCTTAGGTACCGGATCTGTATTCTCCGTGCTGTCCCATTTTGCCGAGCCGCCCGAGTAGATTTGGAAGGCGATATAGCCCTTTGTGGAGTTGGTAGTGGTACTGTAGAGGGTTTTATTGGAAACATCCGAAGGGGCCAATGCCGTGGTGGTGCTGGCGACGACGCTTGTGGTAGTGCCGCCGCCGCAACCGGAAATGAACATTGAAAACATTAATGCCAACATCAGCCATATGCTTTTCCGCATAAAAACACCTCATGTAATCGATTGTTAATTGAATTTTAAATTATACGCCTATGAGTAAAAGACCCCTCCCCCCAGCGGGGGGAGGCTGGGAGGGGAGCTCAGTCCTAATTCCCCCTCCCTAACCCTCCCCCGCTGGGGGAGGGGACTATATGTAGAAGTTCAAGTGCAAGGTACGAGTTTGTTTCTTCTTTAACATCCAGCCGACAGCAACAGGGCGATCCGGCAAGGACCGGAAGTCTCCCCATTTAACTAATGTCACTGAGGCGGGCACATACGGACTACTTTATTTGTAGAATCCACCACGTACACGTTGCCGGTTGGGCCGACAGCCAGCGCATTTGGCCATCCGGTCGTAGACCAGGACATGATCGGTTTCCCAGTAGTAGAATTGTACTTGCTCAGCAAGTAATTGTAAGTATCAATCACATACACATTGTTGTCCAAAGGATCGACAGCGACCCCCGACGGTGTTCCGCCTATAGACCAAGACGCTGTTTGGGTTCCGGCTGAGCTGAATTTTCGGATCGCGCCATAGCTGGCATCCGACACGTACACGTTGCCCAAAGAGTCAACAGCAACCCCTGACGGCAATCCAGTCGTAGACCATGACGCCAACAAAGCACCTGAGGAATTGTATTTATAAAGATAGTTATTCCTGACATCGGTCACATAAATGTTTCCTGTAGAGTCCACCGCAACCCCCGTCGGGGCTATTGTGGAAAAACTCGTTGCGGTAAAACTCGTTGGCGGTGTTCCTAAGGGAGTGTATTTGTTGAGTAGGTAGTTGTAGTAATCCGTCGCATAAACATCAAAGGCAGAATCCACAGCAACGCCCACTGCATTGCTTGTTAATGTCGTAAGCACTGAGATGGCCTGAATACCCTGGGAATTATATTTACGGATGACAGATGAATGGTTGGAGAAAGGAACCACGGAAGAATGGTTAGCGAAGACGGCATCTGCAATATATACGTTGCCTGTAGAATCGACCGCGACAGCTAACGGATTTACCGGTTTAACATTCGTTGACCAGATGGTGAAGATGTCTGTAGGAGTAACCGTAAGGGTTAATGACACTGTTACTCCACCATATGCTGCCGATATCGTCAGTTGATTTCCGACTGAAGCCTGGATGGTGGGTACCGTTAGCACGCCTGCGGCATTTATCGTTGCAACTGTCATATTCGACGAACTCCACGTGACCGAGTTCGTCAAATCGCTGGTGGTTCCATTCGAGTATGTTCCCGTGGCATGAAGCTGCTCAGTTCCCCCGAGCGGAATACTTCTTACGGTCGGGGTAATGGCAATGGATATAAGCGTTGGCGGTTGGTTGGTATTATTGTAGTTGGTACTGCTGTGGCCGCATCCGGAGATTAAGAAAAATATCAGTATTGCTACAAAAAACGTGATTGGGAAGAGAGGCGTTTTTGTCATGGTATTCCCCTTGAATCAATTGTTATTCAGTACTGTAATTTCGGTAACGTGATTGGCGATCATCTTCCGCCATCAGTTCCCCCCTTTCAAAAAAAAAGGAGGCAGGGGAGATTTATTTAAAGATCAATCGAAACCAGGAATCGCCCGATTGAGACATTTATTCTACAGCGTATGTGCGAACGAAATTATTTGTCAAATCCGTCACGTACACATTGCCTTGCACATCGACCGCAACCCCATACGGCTCATACATCTGATACAACGGATCAGTAACTGGGGGCCAGGAATTGATCTGGTTCCCGGAAGAGAATTCGCGGATCAACTTGTTGGTATAATCAACAACGTACACATTGCCGGAAGCATCAACCGCGACCCCGGTCGGACTCCCCGTCGTTGACCAGGATGTGGTCTGGCTTCCAGTAAAAGAAGGACTGTATACACGGAGCATATTATTGGTGATATCGGTTACATACACATTGCCGGCTGAATCGACCGCAACACCGGACGGTATCCCTGTCGTTGGCCAGGATGCGATCTGGGTTCCGACAGCGTTGTATACGCGCACCAAATTGTAAATAGAATCTGTCACATACACATTGCCGGATGAATCAACCGCAACACCTGACGGGCTCCCTGTCGTTGTCCAGGATGCGATCTGGGTTCCGGTTAACCCGGAAGTAGCAGACACGGTAAAGCTATACTTGCGCAATTGGAGGTTCGTAATATCAATCACATACAGATTGTTGCCGGAATCAATCGCCACCCCATGCGGTTCCCCGGTCGTAGACACGGATGCGAGCTGGACACCGGCAGCGTCATATACACGCAGCAGATTGTTCGTTGCATCAGTTACGTAAACATTACCGGAGCTGGTGAAATTGCTGAAGGAAGCGACCGCGACCCCGGTCGGGCTCCCGGTTGTGGACCATTCATTACTCTGAGTGCTAACGCCTGGGGCGACAACCGTAAGATAGGCAGGGCTGGTCGGGGAGATCCCCTTATATGTTGCCGTGATCGTGGTTGTCGGAGATGTTCCGACTGAAGCGGAAGCAGTTACCAGGCCAGCGGTAGTTATCGTCGCGGCCGTTGTATTCGAGGAATTCCATGTTACGCTGCTTGTCACGTCACCGGTGGTGCCATTCGAATATGTTCCCGTGGCGTTGAACTGCAGCGTATCACCGGCAGTAAGTTTTAGCTCCTGATTCGGGGAAATGGTTATGGACTCGAGTATCACCCCGCTGCCGCCCGAGCCGCCGCATCCGGAAAAGAGAAGAAACATCAGAACTGACGCAAGTAGCGCTATTAGACAACGAAGTAATCTTCCGGTCATGGTATCTCCCCTAGTCTTGCACAGCCCAGAATGCTGATGGTTAAGGCGTTTCGCTTGATCTTACTACAAGAATGTCAAAAGACGAATTCCATTTTTAAAAATATGCCTTTTCTATTGCCGCCTCTGGCTGTCCACACACCTGATTCGCGGCAGGGCGGTCCGCATTCAAACATAATCGGCTATGACCGCCATGTGCCGTTCGGTGGCACCGCGGTTTTCCCGCACCATGGCCAGGCCGTTCGTTCCCATCTCAAGGTGCAGCTCTTTGTCCTCGATCAGGCTGCTGAATGCCCGGATCAGGCCGGAGGCATCATCCACCCGGATGCCGGCCCGGAATTTCAGGACCAGCTCAGCTATCTCCCTGAAATTGGCCATGTGTGGACCGAAGATGGACGGGACCCCAACCGAGGCCGGCTCCAGGAGGTTATGGCCGCCGGTCGCCACGAGGCTGCCCCCCACAAAGGCCAGGTCCGACAGGGCGTAGATGTCCATCAACTCCCCCACCGTGTCCACAAGCAGCACCGCTCCCCCGGAAAAGAGGGGGTTCCCTGCCGCTGTCAGGGCCGTGCGCCGCAAGAACGGCACGCCCCCCTTCTCCAGAAGGGCGGCGACCTGGGCGGCCCGCTCGGGGTGACGCGGCACCAGGACCATCATGAGCGGGCCGTGGGTTGCCAGGAGTTCCCGATACGCGGCCAGGACCAGCTCTTCCTCGCCGGGGTGGGTACTGGCGGCCGTGATGACGGTCAGCCCATCGGGGATGGCGTAGCGTTTCCGCAGTGCCCCCCGTTCTGCCGGCGTCACCTGGCGGCAGGGGATATCGTACTTGAGGTTGCCGGTTGCCAGCACCCGTTCCGCCGGGGCGCCGATGGCGATGATCCTCTCCCGGTCAAGGGCGGTCTGCATGCACAGGCTGGAGCAGAACCCCAGGGCGTTGCGGAAGAACCAGGCGAACCTCAGGTAACGGCCATAGGAGCGGTCCGAGATGCGGCCGTTGGCCAGGATTACCGGGATGCCGCGGCTGGCGGCCTCCCGGTTGAAATTGGGCCAGATCTCGGTCTCCATGATGATGACCAACTCCGGCTTGATAGCATCCAGGGTAAGGCGTACAGCCGGCAAAAAGTCAAAGGGGAAGTAGATGCACAGATCTTTTTCCGGGAAACCGGAGGCAACCCCGCGGCCGGTTTCGGTGGTGTTGGAGACAACGATGCAATGGCCGGGATAGCGAAGGCGCAGCGCCATGAGCAAGGGGCGGGCGGCAATGGATTCGCCCACGGAAACGGCATGCAGCCAGATCACCGGGCGGTTGGCGACGGCGTCGAGCGCGGCATGGGGGATATGCCCGAAGCGCTCGCCCAAGGCTGGGGGCCGGCCGCGGCTGACTGAACGGTACAGGTGGTAGATGAGCACCGGCACTAGCAGCACAAGGGATAGCATGTTGTAGGCCGCGTAGAACATGGAGTTCAGGCCACGCTATCCTGAGCCTGCTCACGGTCAAGCCCCATCAGGTAATAGAGGACCACGGCCGTGAGATGTACTGCCCCCCAGGCCCAGAGGAGGTCACTGACGAAATGCCCGCCTTGGGCAACGCGGGCCACCCCCATGAAAACGCCGTAGATCATGCCCAACGTGAAGATCCGGACGGCGGTACGAGGTGAGCGGCGGCGCAGAGCGAAAAACGGCATTGCCAAGTAGAAGGCCGATGCACCGTGTCCGGAGGGAAACGACTTGCCATAGCCTGCGATCCCCTTTTCCCATGGTTGGTGAAACGTCTTTGTGCCCCCGAACTGGGTAATATCGCGCGGACGCGGACGTCCCCAATGATCCTTTAAGGCCGTATTGACAAGCAAGCCGGGTCCAAGCAACAGTAAGACCACCATGAACGCCGAGACCTTTCTGTATGACGCCAAGCCGGGCTTGAAGCAACCTGCCGCGAACAGCACCAAAGCGGCTGCTCCCAGGATGTAGGAAGGGTAATAGCCGTACAGGTATAGAAAATGCCATGGCTGGGCATCTCCCACGGGCCAGGCATTGCTGATATGGAAAAACGCCGAGACCTTCAGATCGGCGCCGGTTGCGGCGATGAAGGCGGTTGCCGCCACGAGCACCGCTATCGGCGTACCGAAATCCATGAGCTTTCTGTTCAGCATGACGGCTCGCCGGCCCGCTTCCAACGGCGATGCACCCAGTACCAGTCCGCCGGGTGAGCAATGGTAAAGTTCTCCACATAGCGGGACAAGGCCTGGACGTCGTGCCGGACACCCTGCTCGGACGTGTCGCTGCCCAGCTCGTATTCGGGATGGACGGTAATGATGTTTTTTGTGCCTTCACGGTGGATGAAGGTCGGAACAAGTGCCGCTCCGGTCTTCCGGCCGATGATCACCGGCGCCTTGCTGGCCCAGGCCTTTCTGCCCAGGACATCGATCAGCGCCCCGTCTTCCGGAAATACGGCCTGGTCCGCCAAGATGCCGATAATGCCCCCTTCTTTCAGCACTCCCAGCATCGTTTTCAGGGCGCCCTTTTTGTAGATGACCCTGTTATTGTATTGCAGACGCATGCATTCCACCATGGTGTTGAGGTAGGGGTTATTCTGACGGCGCGCCACGACCGTTACGGGTTCATTGCACTTATGCGAGAAGGCCAGGGCCAATAGTTCCCAGTTGCCGCAATGGCCGGTCACGAAGATGACCCCTTTATGCCGCTGCCGGGCGCGCTCGTAATTTTCGTACCCCCTGATCTCGACGCTGTTGAGAATGGCCTCTCCCATACCGTGATACAGCCGGCAGGTTTCGAAAAGCGATATCCCCAGACGCCGGAACAGCTCCCTTGCGATCTGCTCAGCGGTTTCGAGATGGCACGTCCAGTCGGGCTGCCCTTTCATGAAGGGGAGCGCCTGGCGGATATTGTCGATGGCGATGCGGCGACGCTTGGGCAACATTAGGGCCATGATGCCGCCGATCGTCTTTCCCACAGGGTGCATGGCCTCCTGTGAGACAGCCGCCGCAGCAAGCGAAAAAAGATAGAACAGGGCCGCTTGAACCGACCAGAGGAGACGTTTCATGACTCGAAGCTGGGGTCACCGGCGTTGCGGTCACTGAATTGCAGGGAGTGGAGCCGGCTGTAGAGGCTGCTGTTCTTCAACAGGTCCTCATGGGAACCGCTCTCCACGATACGGCCATGTTCGAGGACAACGATGGTATCGGCATGGAGCACGGTTGAGAGACGGTGGGCGATGACAAAGGTGGTGCGGTTGACCATCAGGTTGTCCAGGGCCTTTTGCACCATCTTTTCGCTTTCAGTGTCCAGGGCGCTTGTGGCCTCGTCCAGTATCAGGATCGGCGCATTCTTGAGAATCGCCCTCGCGATGCAGATGCGCTGGCGTTGTCCGCCGGACAGCCGCAACCCCCGGTCGCCGATGTTGGTGTCGTACCCATGGGGCAACTGCTGGATGAAATCATGGGCAAAGGCCGCCTTGGCTGCCTCCGCCACCTCTTCGCTGGTGGCGCCGGGTTTTCCGTAACGGATGTTGTTGGCGATGCTCTCGTTGAACAGGGTGGTCTCCTGGTCCACCAAGGCAATCTGTGAAACCAGGGATGCGATGCTTACGTCGCGGATGTCGCGGCCGTCGATGAGGATGGCTCCTTCGCTTACGTCGTAGAAACGGGGGATCAGTGAGACCAAGGTCGTCTTCCCGCCTCCCGAAGGGCCCACCAGGGCGATCATGCGGCTGCTTTCCGCAATCAGGGATATGTTCCGGAGTACCGGATCGCCGCCGTAATCGAACGAGACATTACGAAACTCGACGCGGCCGGACGAACGTCCAATGTCCGTTGCTCCGGGGCGATCGACGATGGCCCGGCGCTCGTCCAGGAGATGGAAGACGCGCTCCGCGGCGCCGGCAGAGCGCTGCACCACATTGTACGACCCTTGCAGCTTTTTGATCGGGGTGAATACCATGACCATGGCGGCAATGAACGAGAAGAATTCCGACGGAGACATGCGACCCGACATGACCTGGCTGCCGCCGAAGTAGATCACCCCGGCTACCCCCAGGGAGATGATGACCTCGGAAACCGGCATGGCCAGGGATTCATATTTTATATAGCGTCGGATCTGGCGGAAGAACTCCAGGTTGGTTGCGTGAAAACCGGCAATGGTCCGGTCTTCAAGGCCAAAGGCCTTGATGACCTTGATGCCGGAAAAGGTCTCCTGAAGTATCGCCGTCAGGCCGCCCATGACGTTGAGGCTCCGGCCTGAGGCGTACTTGATCTTCTTGCCGATCAGTTGGGCGGGATAGGCCGTGGCCGGGATCACCACGAACGATATGATCGCCAGCTCCCAATTGCGATAGAAGATGACCCCCATAAGAGAAACAGCGGAGATCAGGTCGCGAAACAGCCCCGTGACCACCTGGCCGACCCCCTCCTGCATCTGTGAGATATCGTTGGTCATGCGCGACATCAACTCACCGGTAGCCTGACGGTTGAAAAAGGCCATATCCTGGCGGATAGTGCCCCCATACAGGGAATTGCGGATATCCTGGATGGCCTTCTGGCCCGCCTGCTTGATGGTCGAATCATATGTAAAACGGGCGATACCCCTGGCCACGGACAAAATGACGATTCCGGCAGGCACGAGCATGAAGATGCCGGTATCCTTGCCGGCGAAGATCTTCTTCAATATGGGTTCGACCAGATAGGCAATGGCGCCGTCCATGCCCCCCACGATGGCCGAGCATATAGCCGAAATGAGCAAAAGTCCCCAGTAGGGCTTGAAATAACCGAGCGTACGTCCAAGTGTTGATTTCATTTATCTTCCATTGTTGCCATTATCAGTCGCACCACATTCGCCGATGCGCCGCCGCCGCCCAATCGGCCCCGTATGGCTGCCAGGTTTTCCTTGATTGCGGCGGCATATCCCTCATCCGTCAGGATTGAACCGATCTCGTCGGCGATCATGACGGGATTGGCATCCGCCTGGATCAGTTCCCGGACCACGGTTTTCCCGGCTACGATGTTGCAGAGGCCTATGTTATCCACTCTCACCAGACGTTTTGCCATTTGGTAGGTAAGGGGCGATAGCTTGTAGATGATGACCATGGGCGTGCCGACCATGGCAATTTCCAGGGTTACTGTGCCAGAGACGGATATGATGGCGTCGCAGGCCCGGATCAGGTCATGGATCCGATCAAGGCTGATGGTGACATCAAGCCCGGCTGCCGTGAGCAGCGTGGTCACGTCGTCATCGCGCAGTGTGGATGCCAGAGGAAGGACAAATTGGATATCGGGAAAGCGCTCCTTCAGCAGGCAGGCCGCTTCGATGATAACCGGCAGGAGGCGTTCGATCTCGCTGCGGCGGCTGCCGGGGAAGAGCCCGACGATCCTGCGACCGGGATCGAGCCCGAAACCGGCTGCCGCATCGTCCCGCTCGGAGACGACCTTGACCAGGTCGATCATGGGGTGCCCCACAAAGGAAACCGGCACTCCGGCTCGTTCGTAAAAGGGGGCTTCAAAGGGAAGAATCACCGCCATATGATCCACCACCCGGGTGATCTCTTTTACCCGCCCCTGGCGCCAGGCCCAGATCTGCGGGCTGATATAATACAGCACCTTTACGCCGGCCTTTCGGGCAGCCTTGGCCAGACGCAGGTTGAATCCGGGGTAATCGATCAGGATCAGCAGGTCCGGCCGGTCGGCGGACAGGATCTTTTTGAGCTTGAGGAAGGCGTTTGCGATGACATCGAAATGCTTGAGCACCTCCACCAGCCCCACCACCGCCATGTCGGCCGAATCCACCAGGGTCTCCACCCCTGCCTCGCGCATGCGGGCACCGCCGATGCCGAAAAAATGCAGCGACGGGTCCAGCTCGTGCGCTTCCCTGACCAGGTCTGCGCCGTAGATGTCTGCGGACGCCTCGCCCGCCACGATCATGATTCTACGGTTCGTCTTCACGCCTACAAGAGCCTTGTCGTCTTCTTCGTCTTTGCCGCGTATTGTCATATCGCTAGCAGCTGCCTTGTTGTCGGCGCGCGCACACAACCATCTCCATTATGCCAGGACCTCATTTATGGTTTCCGCCACCAGCCGCACCGATGCATCGGGCATTTCGGGATAGACCGGAAGCGACATGCATCGGCTGGCCACGTCCTCGGTCACCGGCAGACTGACGCCTGCGCAGGCTTGGGCAAAGACGTCCTGCCTGTGCAGTGGGATGGGGTAGTAGACGGCAGAGGCTATCTGTCGTTCGGAAAGTCTGGACATGACCTCATCGCGCCGGTCGGTCAGGATGGTGTACTGGTGATAGACATGCGTGCCCAAGCCATCCTCGTGGGGGACGGTCGCCACATCGGCCAGCAGGGAGGAATAGAGGTGCGCCACGCGGCGGCGGCCGGCGTTGAATTCGTCGATCCGCTTGAGCTTCACCCGCAGTATGGCGGCCTGAATATCGTCGAGGCGGCTGTTGAAGCCGATCACGCTGTGATGGTACCGCACCCGGCTGCCGTGGTTGCGCAGCACCCTGATCTGTTCCGCCAATTCGGCCGTGGCGCAGGTGATCATACCCCCGTCGCCGTAGCATCCCAGGTTCTTGCTGGGGAAAAAGCTGAAACAGCCCAGAAGCCCGAGGGTGCCGGTCATGCGTCCGCTGATCTGCGCCCCGAAAGACTGGGCGCAATCCTCGATCAAAAGCAGGTTATGCTTCTCGCAGAGCGCCGTAAACGCTGTCATGTCGGCCGGCTGGCCGAAGAGATGCACCGGAATGATCGCCTTGGTACGGGGGGTGATGCTCTTTTCGATCATGGCCGGGTCGAGGTTGAAGGTCTTGGGATCGATGTCGGCGAAGACCGGCGTGGCGCCCGCATAGCAGATGGCCTCGGCCGTGGCGATAAAGGTGAACGGAGAGGTGATGACCTCGTCCCCCGGCCCGATCCCGGCCGCCAAAATGGCCAGATGGAGGGCGTCGGTGCCAGATGCGCAGGTGACGGCATGGGGCGCGCCCAGGTATGCCGCGGCTTCCTGCTCCAGGGCGGTCACGTTGGGTCCGAGAATAAACTGGCTGCTCTCCAGGGCCGCGAGAACGGCCGAATCGATCTCGGCTTTCAACGTATGGTATTGGGTCTTGAGATCTACCATTGGTATCATGGGTGTGTCCTTTTCAGACTCAGGTTGATTTTGAGGGCTGTTTCCAGTGCCATCTTCCCTGCCCTGCCGCTTACCTGCGGCTCCTTACCTTCCCTGATGGCCGCGATGAACGATTCGATCTCGTTTTTCAGCGCATCTGCCTCCCCCAACTCCCGCTCATCCACCTTCACATTGGGAACGCCCGGGAAAAGCTCGCCGCTTCCCTTCCGGGCCACCAAAAGCTTGCGGTTCTGGAAGTCGAGGGTTATGTAGGCATCGCGCTGGAATATGCGCATCTTGCGTTCGCTCTTCAGGCTGATGCGGCTGGCGGTGACGTTGGCCACGCAACCGTTCTCGAAAACGATGCGGGCATTGGCTATATCCTCCTCGCCGGTGAAAACCGGCGCACCGACGGCATCGATGCGCTCTACCGGCGACCCGACGATATGCTGGATGATGTCGATATCGTGGATCATCAGGTCGAGAACCACATTCACGTCCGTACCGCGCGGCTTGAAGGGGGCGATACGCACCGACTCGATGAAGAGCGGCTCGTGGAGGATATCCCCCAGCGCCACCAGGGCGGGGTTGAAACGCTCCAGGTGGCCGACCTGGAAGACCAGCTTTCCTGCTTCGGCAAGGGCGATCAGTTCGTCGGCCTCGCTCGTGGTGACGGTGATCGGCTTCTCGATCAGCACGTGGACGCCGGCTGCAAGGAAATCGCGGGCAACGGCATGGTGAAACTGGGTTGGAACCACCACGCTGACCGCATCCACCTTGCCGATCAGGTCACGATGATCGCTGTAGGGTGTCGTCCCCAGCGCCGCCGCGATCTGGGCAACCCGTTGCGGATCGCTGTCCACGACGCCGACAAGTTCAACGTCCGGAATGGCGGCATACTTCTGCGCATGAAAGTTACCAAGGTAGCCCACACCTATGACGGCCGTCCTGAGGGCCCTCATCCGCGACAGATTCCCCGTTCGGAGTTTTCGATAAAGGACAGCAGGTATTCCACCTCGGGACATTCCTTGATCTCAGCCCTGATGCGGGCAATGGCGTCCGGCAATTTCAGGCCGGCCATGAAGAGCGTCTTGTAGGTCTTTTTCAGGTTGTTGATCGCCTCGTCCGTGAAGCCGCGCCGTTTGAGGCCGATGAGGTTCAGTCCCCGCAGTTTGGCGTCGCGCTTGCCCGATGTGGCTATCATGTACGGGGGGACGTCCAGGCCGATCAGTGTGCCCCCGCCGATCATGACATGGGCTCCAACCGTGGCGAATTGGTGCACCGCTACCAGTCCGCCCAGGATTACGTGATCCTCGATCGTGACATGTCCGGCCAGGGTTGCCACGTTGGCCATGACCACATTGTTGCCGATACGGCAGTCGTGCGCCACGTGGGAGTAGGCCATGAAAAGATTGTTGCTGCCGACCACGGTTTCGCCGTGCCCGGAGACCGTGCCTCGGTGGATCGTGGCAAACTCGCGGACCATGTTATTGTCGCCGATGCGAGTCCAGGTCTCTTCGCCCCGGTATTTGAGATCCTGGGGTGGGGCGCCGACCGAGGACTGGTGAAATATCTGGTTATTCTCGCCGAGCTCAGTCCAGTCGCCGATCACGGCATGGGCGCCGATCCTGGAGCCCTTGCCGATGGTGACTTGTTTGCCGATGATTGCGTATGGACCAACCTCGACATCAGGCGCCAGACATGCGCTCGGCTCGATTAGTGCGCTTGGATGTATCATGGGAACTCCCCCCGGTGTGGTGCTGCCTAAGAGAATTTAAAGAAGCTTTGCTACGCCGCCTTGTCGGCAAAGGTGGCTTTGAGGGCGGCCTCGGTGACCAAGGTGTCCCCCACGAGCGCCTTGCCGTCCACCCCCCAGATACCGCGGCGGTTGAAAGTGGTTTCGATCTGGATGCGCAGTTGGTCGCCCGGGAATACCGGCTTTCTGAACTTCGCATAGTCGATGGACATGAAATAGCTGACCTTTTTCTTCGTTTCGTCATCGGATGCCAGATAGGCCATGATACCGGCCACCTGGGCCATGGCCTCGACGATCAGCACCCCCGGCATGACCGGATGGCCAGGAAAATGCCCCTGGAAAAAGGGCTCGTTGATAGTGACGTTCTTGATTCCGACGCAGCGTTTGCCATGTTCCAGCTCTATAATCCGATCGACCATGAGAAAGGGGAACCGGTGGGGAAGAATCTTCATGATTTCATTGACGTCCATCAGCATGGGGAACCTCGTTGAAAAAGATAGTAGTTATTTTTTCAGTTGATCTTCCAGTTCGGCAAGGCGTTTTTCCAGCGCATTGACCGTTTTCTTCAGGGCCGGGAGGTTGGCGACAACCGCCATGGACCTGAGCCATTCTTTGTGCGGCTGGGACGGATAGCCGCTGTAGCCGGCATTGGCAGGCAAGGAGTTCGGCACTCCCGACTTGGCGCCCACCATGACATTGTCACCAATGGTCAGATGGCCGGCAATGCCTACCTGTCCGGCCAGGGTCACATGGTCGCCGACCGTGGTGCTGCCCGATATCCCCACCTGCGAAACAATCATGCAGTCGCGCCCTATCTGGCAGTTGTGGGCGATCTGCACCAGGTTGTCAAGCTTGGAGCCCTTCTTTACCAGGGTCACCTCCAGGGCGGCCCGGTCGATGGTCGTATTGGCGCCGATCTCCACATCGTCTTCCAGCACCACGATGCCGATCTGGGGAATACGGTAGTAACCGCGACCGTCCGGGGCGTAACCGAACCCGTCGCTCCCGATTACCGCGCCGGGTTGGATGATCACCCTGTTGCCCAGGCGGCAACGCTCGCGGATGACTGCATTGGCGTGCACCACGCAGTCATCGCCGATCACTGCCCCCTCGTAAATGACTGCGCCGCTATGGATGACGGTGCGGTCGCCGATGGCAACATTGTTACCGACACAGGCACCTGGATAGATGCTGATCCCCTCCCCCAGTGTCACGCCGGTTCCAACGCTTGACTCGGGCAATATCCCCAGCGGCGGATGGGGGACCGTATAGAAGAGCGTGAGAAGCTTGGCGAATCCCAGATAGGGGTTGGCCACTTCGATCACATTGCGGCCGTAACTTTCACCTCCGGGCGCCATCAGCACCGCTCCGGCCTTTGTCTGAGCAACCTTGGCGGCATATTTGGGGTTTGCCAGAAACGTCACCGTGTCTGGTCCGGCAGTTTCCAGGGGAGCTAGTCCGCCAACGCAAACAGTTTCATCCCCCTTGACCTTGCCCCCCAGATAATCGGCCACTTCCTTCAATGATTTGCTCTGCTGCATGTCATTTGCCCCTTGGCGGTACGCCGGGAAGCCCCGACCGATGATGCACCGGCCGAAACGGCCGTCACGCGGACAGGCGCGATACGGCGGACACCGAACCGGCCCGGCCCCATGGGAGACCGCTATTTCTTTTTAGTGGAGTTGAAGAGCTTCAGCACTTCTTCGGTCACATCGGCCTTGTCATCGACGTACAGCATCACGCTGTCATTTTTCGCAAAGACAAAGGTATAGCCGTTGCTGCGGGCATAATCCTTGATAACCTTCGCCATTTCCTCAAGGATCTTGCGGGTAAACTCCTCATCCTTGCCCTGAAGCTCATCCTGGGCATCCTTGGTGAAGCGCTGGAACTCCTTCAGCTTCTGCTGATAGTCCTTTTCCTTGCTGGCCCTGGCAGTTTCCGACAACAGCATGCCCTGTTTCTCAATCTCGTCCTTCAGCTTCTTGAGCTCTTCCTGTTTGCCGTTGATCTCGTCCTGGTATTTCTTGAGCCGTGCCGCCAACTGTTCCTTGGCCTCCTTACCCGCCTCGGAATTGTTGAGCGCCCGTTGCATGTCCACGTAGCCGATCTTGACATCGGCGGCAGACGCCGTCCCCGCAGCCAGACAAAGGGCCATGATTCCCGCCAGTACAAACCTTCTCATGATTGTCTTACTCCTTTTTCTTTTGTGATGCAGCCTAAAAGAGGCTGCCGATTGCAAACTCGAGTCTGCCGCCAGGGCTGTCCAGCCCGGAGCGCGGGTTGAGGGGAACGCCGTACTCCACGCGGAGCGGCCCGAGCGGCGAGGCCCACCTGATCCCTGCGCCGGAGCTCATCAGCAGCGAACTGAACATATTGGCATAGTTATCGCTGGTAGAATTACCGTAGTCGAAAAACATGACCCCCTTGAGCCCGACATCGGAAAGAAGCGGAAAGCTAACCTCCACATTGCCGTTGACCTCCTTGTTGCCCCCAAGGTAGACCGCCTGGTCGGAGATAAGGCCGTTAACTGAGTTCGCAAGTCCCAGATGTTTTACCGGGCAAACTGTGCGGGACTTGAAACCGATCAACGAGTAGATGCCGCCGAGGTAGAATTTTTCGTCGATCGGCACCAACTGCCCCTCCACTTCCTGGACATATCCCAACGCCAGCTTGGTGGAGAAGACCACCTTGTTATAGAGGGGGTGGAACCAGGTATTTTCCATGGTATAACGGGCAAACTTGTTGTTTCCACCCACACCCGCAAATTCAAACGAAAAGGTATCGATGAAACCGGTTGAGGGATCGAGTCGGTAGTCGGTATTGTTATGGGTGATGCTGGCCATGATGGAACTGGTCGTAGTTCCCCCCAGCGGAAAACTGATCGGGTCGGCGTAATTGAAAACCTGATAGGCCTCCTGTGGATTGTAGAGATCCTTTACCTCGAACTTGTACATGAGGAAGGTGCCGATAAAGTCGTTGATCGGGTAGCCTCCCTTGATATTGGCGCCGGTCAGGCGACGGGTGTAATCGCTGTAAATACGTTGCGAACGGTAGATATCACCCCCCAGGTTCCACTTGGTATCCAGGAAGTAGGGGTCGGTCACGCCGATTGAATAGGTCTGCGACTTCGCACCGAGAGAAGCGGAGACATTCGCTTTTAGCCCCAGGCCGAGGAAGTTCGATTGCTGCACCGAGCCCTGGCCGATGATGCCGTCCAGGGAGCTGTAACCACCGCCGACACTGAAGGAACCGGTGGGCTTCTCCTTCACATCCACGTTGTAGTTGAGCTTGTTGCCGGCGCTCCCCTTGGCTGTCGCCAGGTTGGCTTCCTCGAAATAACCGGTGTTCATAAGGTTCTGTTTGCTGCGCTTCATGCCGGTGGCGCTGGTGAGTTCGGTCTCGGTGATGCGCAGTTCGCGGCGGACCACCTTGTCGCGGGTCTTGGTGTTGCCGGCGATGTTGATCCGCTCGATCGAAACCAATTCCCCTTTTTCCATATCAAAGGTCAGGTCAACTATCAGTTTCGCGCTGTCGGTCTTTGTCAGAGGGTTGACGTTGGCGAAGGCATAGCCCTTGTCGGCATAGATGTCGGTCAGGGCGGTGATATCGGTGCGCAGGGTGCTCCGGCTGAAGACCTGTCCCGGCTCGGACTTGACCTTCTTCCGCAGCACACTGACGGGCTCCATCAGATCTCCCTTGAATTCAATGTCGCCGATCCGGAACTGCTCCCCTTCCGTGATACCGATGAACACCTCCAGGGCGTCCTTTGCATCGGTCAGCTTAACCGTCGGCTCACCCACCTTGACATTGATATAGCCGTTGTTCATGTAGTGGTCGGCAATGAGCAGGGAGTCGTTTTTCAGCACCTCCTCCTTGTACGTGCCGGCCCCGGTCAACCATGATAGAAACCACTTCTGGGAGGTTTCCATGACCTTGCGCAACTGTTTGTCGGTGAAGGCCTTGTTCCCGTCGAAGTGGATGGTGCGGATGAGGATCTTCTTTCCCTCGGCAATCTTGAAGGTGATCGCAAGTTCCGTGGGCGTGCTCTTTTCCACGATCGGCACTATCTCTGCCAGGTAGTAACCTTCGTCGCCGTAGAGTTTTTTGATCTTGGCAACGCTCTTGGCAAGATCTTTGGTGGAGAGTATGGAGTTCTGGTGGAACTCCAGGGCCCCCTTGAGCTTGTCGGTGCTCAGCTCCTTGTTCCCTTCGAATTTTATGTCGCGAACAACCGGTTTTTCCAGCACCGTATAGACGAGGACCGTGCCTTTGTCAGTCTCCTCGGTAGAAACCTGAATATCCTGGAATTGGCCGAGTTTGTAAATGGCGCGGATATCGGCGTCGGTCTTCTCTACATTCAAGGCGTCGCCGGCCTTGATGGAGACGACATTGAGGATGGCAGCTGATTCGATTCGGTGGTTACCCTTTATCCGCACCTCGGAAATCTTTTCGCCTTCAGCGCGCGCCGCCCCGGCAACGATGAGCTGCAAGGCGCAAAAAAACATTATTGCCGTACGGAATATGGGCACTCTTCCCCCGAAACTCATGAAAATTGTTCAAGCCGACCATCAACAAGCCGCACGGTTTTTCCCATGGCGGCGGCAAGACGTTCATTATGGGTTACCACCACCAGGGTCAGACCCTTTTTCCGCTGTAGTTCGGCCAACAGTGCATGAACACCCTCGCTGGTCTTCATATCCAGGTTTCCGGTCGGTTCGTCCGCCAGCAGCAGCTCAGGCGACAGTGCCAGGGCACGCGCAATGGCCACCCGCTGCTGTTCGCCCCCGGACAGTTCCCCTGGGCGATGGCTCAAGCGTTGGCCCAGCCCGACATCATTCAGCAACACCTCCGCCGTTGCCCTGGCCTTGTCGCGGGCTATTCGCGCGATAAGGGCCGGCATCATGACATTCTCCAGGGCTGTGAACTCGGGCAACAGATGGTGGAACTGGAAGACAAAGCCGATGCTTTTGTTGCGGAACGCTGCCAATTCGCGGTCGCTCTTCCGGAAAAGATTCTCGTTTCGAAAGACGACGCTGCCCGATGAAGGCCGGTCCAAAGCCCCAAGCAGGTGAAGCAGGGTACTTTTGCCGGCACCAGAGGCCCCTACCAGGGCGGTCGTGGTTGCGGCCTCCAGATCAAGGTCGATGCCGGTCAGCACCTCAATACGATTTGGCCCTGACGTGTAGGTTTTGCACAGGCCGCGCACCTCAAGCAGATTACTCATATCGCAGCGCCTCGGCGGGCAACATTCTGGACGCCTGCCAAGCCGGGTACAGCGTGGCAATGAATGAGATCAGCACCGCCGTAACCGATATAAGGACCACATCGGACGGCACCACCAATGACGGAAAATGATCCAGGTAGTAAACGTCCTTGCTGAAAAAGTTCTGACCTGTGACCATCTCGATGGCGTTGATGATCGGTTCTAGGTTGAGGGCGATCAAGAGACCCGAGGCGACCCCCGCGATGGTGCCGATGACGCCTATGATCAGACCTTCAAGAACAAAAATTTTCATGATGCTGAGGCCGGTGGCCCCCATGGACTTGAGAATGGCGATATCCCTGGTCTTCTCCATCACCACCATGAAAAGGGTTGAAGCTATGCCGAAAGCCGCCACAAGGACGATCAGAGTCAGGATGATGAACATCACCATCTTCTCCGTCTTGAGGGCAAAGAGGATGTTCCGGTTCATCTGCATCCAGTCGCGGGCATAGTATTCGGGTGCCATGGCCTGGTTGATGGCTCTCACCAGTTCACCTGTGTGATAGACGTCGTCCACCTTGAGCTGAATCCCGGTGACGGTATCGCCCAGATCGAAAAAGACCTGGGCCTGGGCCACGCTGATGTAGGCCAGGGTCGAGTCGTACTCGAACATGCCGGTATTGAATATTCCCACGACGCGAAAAGGCTTCATCCGGGGCATCATGCCCAGCGGCGTGATGTTTCCCATCGGTGAAATGACGTTGACCGTGTCGCCCACGAGCAGGCCCAGGTGTTTGGCCAACTCCTTGCCCACCACCAGTCCGGGTTTGGCGCTAGGATCCGAACCTCCGGCCTGGGAGAGTTGGTCGAGAGATCCCTCGACTATCGACTTGCTTAATTTGGTCACCTGTCGGTCCGTGGCGACATCGATCCCCCGCAGCACAACGCCGGAGACATTCTTGCCGGATGACAGCATGACCTGATTGTAAATGAACGGCGTGGCGGCCTGAACGCCTTTGAAGCCTTTGAGCTTTGCCATGACCTGCTGGTAATCCTCCATGGGGGCGCCGTTATGGGTTACTACCACATGGGCATTGGTCCCGAGGATCTTATCCGTGAGGTCTTTTTCAAAGCCGGTCATAACCGCCAGAACCACGATAAGCGCCATAACCCCCAAGGCAACGCCTGCGGTGGAAATGAAGGTAATGATCGAGATAAAGGTTGACCTGCGCTTGGCTTTCAGGTAGCGCAGCCCGATAAAAAGCTCAAAGGGCATCGCCTATTTCGTTTCCTTCCTTAGCTGTGGGAACAGGATCACGTCGCGAATCGACACCGAATCAGTCAGCAACATCACCAAACGGTCGATACCGATGCCTTCGCCGGCCGTGGGGGGCATGCCGTACTCCAGGGCGCGGACATAATCCTCATCCATGTAGTGGGCTTCTTCGTCACCCTTGTTCTTCTCGGCCACCTGGGAGAGGAAACGCTCCCTCTGGTCAACCGGGTCATTCAGCTCCGAAAAGGCATTGGCGATTTCCCGGCCGCCGATGATCAATTCGAAGCGATCGACGATAAACGGGTCGTGATCGTTTTTACGCGACAGCGGCGACACCTCGGTCGGATAGGCAGTGATGAATGTCGGCTGGATCAGCTTGTGCTCCGCCACCTCCTCGAAAATCTCCATGATCAGCTTGCCGTAGCCGATGTCGTTGGAAAGGTCGAGACCAAGGCTGCGGGCATAGGCCAAGGCCAGATCGCGATCGTCCAGCTGCTTGGCATCGATATCGCCATACTCCAGGATCGCCTCCAGAACGGTCAGACGCTTCCAGGGACGTTTGAAGCTGATCCCGGCCCCCTGACAGGTGAAGTCCAGGGTGCCGAGCACCTCCTGGGCCACATGGCAGAAAAGTTCCTCGGTGAAGTCCATCAACTCCTCATACGTGGCGTAGGCCTGATAGAATTCCATCATGGTGAATTCCGGGTTATGGCGAACCGAGATCCCTTCGTTCCTGAAGTTTCGATTGATCTCGAAGACCCTCTCCAAGCCGCCGACGACAAGGCGTTTCAAGTAGAGTTCCGGCGCAATGCGCAGGAAGAGCTGCATGTCCAGGGCGTTATGGTGTGTTATGAACGGCCTTGCCGCAGCGCCGCCCGGGATCGGTTGCATCATGGGGGTCTCGACCTCAAGGAAGTCGCGGCCGGCCATGAAGCCACGGATCAGATTGACGATCCGCGAGCGCTTGATAAAGACGTCCCGCGATTCGGGGTTGACGATCAGATCCACGTACCGCTGGCGGTAACGGGTCTCCAGATCGGTCAGGCCGTGGAATTTTTCCGGCAGCGGGTGCAGCGACTTGACCAGAAGGCGGATCTTTTTAGTGTGAAGCGAAAGCTCGCCGGTCTTGGTGCGGAACGGGAACCCCTCTACACCGACGATATCGCCGATATCAAAGGATTCAAAGGCCTCAAAAGCCTCTGCGCCGATATCATCCTTTTTAACGTAGACCTGGATGCGCCCTTTGCGGTCCTGAAGCTGGATAAAGGCTGCCTTGCCAAAGGAGCGCCGGGCAAGGATGCGGCCGGCCACGACATACTGCTCATTGCAGGCATCAAACTGCTCCTTGTCGCCATAGGCGGCAATCACCTCGGCCGAGGTATGCAGCGGCCTGAAATCATTGGGATATGGGTTGACACCCGCCTCCCAGAGGGCATCGACCTTACGCCGTCTCTGAAGCAGGAGTTCGCTGAGTTCTTCCATGGTATCTGTTTTAGCCTTTCGTGAAAAAACGTATCCGGAAACCGGTGAGGACAAGCCTGTAAAAGTATCGTCAACATCCTGTCAGGTCAAGAAAAAAAGGGCATGGCCGCCAGACCGCTAATGTTCTTCCCCCGCCTTCTTGGCGCCACGGGGACGGGTGCTGCGCTTTTTAGGCGCAATGGTCTCCTCAACAGTCTCGGATGATGCTTTGGCGACCTTTTTGTCGGCAGTACGCCGGGATTTTTCAGGTTTCGCAGCATCAGAGACCGCTTCAGTCGGGAGTTCCGCCAGTGCCGCTTCTGTTTTTTTCGGGGCGCGCGGAGCCTTGGCGCGCTTTGGCTTTTCTGCTGCCGGCGCTGCCTCGGGCCTCTCTACAGCGGGCTGTTCAGTCTGCACGGCGGCCTCCTGCTGTCCTTTGCGGCTGCGGCGCGGCTTGGCACGCTTTTCCGACAACACCCCTTCGGCCATTTCAACGGCGGGCTGAACAGCGGCAGCCGCCACTTCAGCGTCTGGCTGGGTGATGGTTTCAGCAACCGCCCGTGTTCCTTTGCTCCGCCGGGGCCTTTTCACGGCGGTTTCCGTTGTGGGCTCAACCTCAGCCTGTTGTTCCGAGGGCGCCACCGGCGTAGCCTCGGCAGCCTGCGCTCCGGTCTCCGGTGCTCCCACGTCCGCCCCCTTGCTCCCCTTGCGGCGACGGCGCTTGCGTTTCTTGGACTTGGCCGGGGTATCCAACGCGGAATCCTCACCCTGATCGGATGCCTCTTCCACTGACGGCGCCGGTGTACGCTCAAGCTCGGCAGGTTGTTCCTCAATCGGCAAAGCTTCTGCCAACGACTCGGCTGCTGTCCCCTCTCCGGCATTTTTTTTCTTCTTGCGACGGCGCTTGCGCTTCTTGCCGCCTTCGGCAACGCCCCCCTCAACCGCCTTCTCCTCTTCCGCCGCAGGTTCGGGTCGCGTCTCTTTCCGCTCTGCCGGTCTCCGTTCCGCCGGCTTCGGCGCCTCGGCAGCCTCGGCCTCGGATGCCAGAACATCCTCCATGCGCGGATTTTCCCGCTTGATGGTCTCCAACTCAAGCTGGTTCATGGTAAAGGAGGGTTTCCCCTTGACCGTCACCTCAATCTCGTAATCGTTCTCGATCTGGGTAAGTTCGCGCTTCTTGCGGTTAAGAAGGTAGTAGGCTACTTCCAGCGGCAGGGAGCCGCGCACCTCGGCCACTGTCCCCTTGGCGGCGGCGGCGTGTACCTTGCGCAGGAACGAGACGGCCATGGCCTCGACCGACTTCACCTTGCCACGCCCCTCGCAATGGGGACATGCCAGATGTATGGCGTCGTTGAGGGTCTTGGCGATACGCTGGCGCGACATCTCCAACATGCCGAATTCGGAGATGCGACCAAGGTTGACCCTAGCCTTATCCATCTTGAGGGCCTGCTTGAGGACCTTTTCTACCTCGATGTTATGCTTCGTTTCGCGCATGTCGATGAAGTCGATGACAATCAGGCCGCCAAGGTCGCGCAACCGTAGTTGGCGCGCCACCTCTTCCGCGGCCTCCATGTTGGTCTTGAAGGCGGTATCCTCAATCCCCCGCTCACCGCTGGACTTGCCCGAGTTGACATCGATGCTGACCAGCGCCTCGGTCGGCTCTATGATCAATGAGCCGCCTGAGGGAAGCGGGACCCGCTTCTCGTAGATCTGGTCGATCTGCTCTTCCAGTTGAAAACGGGAGAAGATGGGACGCTTCTCCTTGTGCAGCTTGACACGCTTCTCGCACTTGGGCATGGTCTCGCGGAAGAATTCCTTGGCTTCCCGGTAGGCGTCCTTGCTGTCAACAAGCACCTCATCGATATCGTCGGAAAAGTAATCGCGGATGGAGCGGATTATCAGTCCGCTGTCGCGGTAGATTTCGCCAGCCCCGCTGGTCGCGGCCGCTCGCTCTTTAATTTCCTTGTACATCTCCAGCAGGTTTTCCAAGTCCTTTTGCAACTCCTCCGACGTGCGGCCGACTGCCTCGGTGCGGATGATATAGCCGATCCCTGGGGGTACGTTGAGGCCGGCCACGATCTCCTTTAGCTTCTTGCGGGCGCTATCCTGTTCGACCTTGCGGGAGATGCCGGTTGAGTCGCTGCCGGGCATGATCACCATGTAGCGTCCCGGCATGGAGATGTAACTTGTCAGAGCCGAGCCTTTGTTGTCACGCTCATCCTTCTCCACCTGCACCACCAGTTCCTGGCCGCGACGCAGCACCTCCTGGATGCGTGGACGGCGCTTTCGCTGATCCTCCGGGACATCGTCGCGCCACTGCCAGAAGTCGGGGTGCAACTCGCCCATCTGAAGAAAACCCGGCTTGGGCCGCCCGATATCGACGAAGGCAGCCTGAAGCCCAGGCTCCACCCTCAGCACGACCCCCTTATAGATGTTGCCCTTGGTCTGCTCCTTGCCGCTGATCTCGATGTTAAGTTCCATCAGACGGCCATCATGTACGATAGCAACCCGAGCCTCCTCGGGGTGCATGACGTTTATCAGCATTTTCTTGCTTAAGGTAGTTCCCATTGCGTATATCCCTTCCAAGTGAGACATGCCCACATAACTGCATTTAAATGCGTAATTATATAGATTTCAACACCGAAAGCAAAGAAAAAGGGATGCCCGGCGGAAATTGTCTGCCGCCGGGCATCCCTGTGTTGGGGAATTGTTGTGGATGGCATCACCGGCCCTGCCTTATACCGATTCGGATCAAGCATGAATAGAGCTGGCGAGGGTCGATGGGACAAAGGCGTTCAAGTTGATACGTCGAGGGCCAGAAGACCAAAGAAGACAGCCTTGATTGAACGGTATTAAATCAATTTTCCGTCAAGAAATGCTGCTCGTAAAGATCCTCCAGGGCCTGCAGATGGCGGCTCTCTTCCTTGAAAAGCTGCTGAAAGAGATTCCCCATGGGGGCGCCGCTGCACCCGGACGCCACCTTGCCGTAGAAATCCACTGCTCCTTTTTCCAGGTGAATGGCGTATACCAGGGCCTCTCGCACACCCGACTCAGGACCCAGTTCCTGTTTTTTGAAGACGTAGTCCAGGTGCATGGTAGGGATCGGCTGGTCGAGGGCCTCCCCGCCATCCATGCGTCCTTCCAGCAACGCCTTTTCCAACTGGTGCTTATGATCGAGCTCATCCAGGGCGTTATCCCGCAAGAGTTCCCGCGCCCCCTTGTTCGTCAACTTGCGGATGGCGGCGAGATAATTGCGAAAACCCTCATCCTCCATTTCGATGGCCATCTCCACGGCTGCATCAAATGTATAGCAAACCTGATCGTTGCTCATGATCACTCCCCCCTCTTATCTGAATTTTAAGGTTTACCTGTAGCAGTCTTTATCTTAGGCTCCTAGTGTAACGGATATTGTATACAGTTTCAAGAATGCAATTCCGCCCAAGGGCAGCCGGCAAAAATAAACGCCCCGGTTCCGGCAGGGAAACGGGGCGTTCAGCTACAGCAACCAACAGAACTACTCCAGAACCCTGGCCGAGGTGATGAAGACCGGTTCCACGGGGACATCGGAATGCCCCCCTTTGGTGCCGGTTTTGACGGCGCGGATCTCATCCACCACCTCCATCCCCTCCAGCACGTGTCCAAAGACGCAGTAACCGTAGCGGTCCTGCTGTTTGCCCTGATGATCAAGAAAGGCGTTGTCAACGACGTTGATGAAAAATTGGGATGTGGCCGAATCGACGACGGCGGTGCGGGCCATTGCAAGGGTGCCCCGCTTATTGGACAGGCCGTTGTCAGCCTCGTTCTTGATGGCGAACTTGGGCTTCTTCTGTACCAGGTTTTCATCCAGGCCGCCCCCCTGGATCATAAACTCCTTGATGACCCGGTGGAATATCAGGCCCTCGTAATAGCCTTCTTTGACATAGGTGAGGAAATTCTTTACGGTGATGGGGGCCTTATCCTTGAAAAGTTCGATTTTGACGGGCCCCATGGATGTTTCCAGCATGACCTGCGGGTTCTGCTCGGACATTTTGCAACCTCCCGATACGTATCTTGTGTTTTTGCCTAGTTAGTTTCCATCCGGAAACTCCGGGTGAGAAACTATCGGTTTCCGATTTGGAAAGGAGGGATTTTTGACTCGACCTTGCGGTCGCCTCCTTCGGAGCGCCTTCGCGGTCCAACTCGCTCTGCTCGTTGTCGTCCAGGCAAGGAAATCAAGGGATTGCGCGGAGGCGTACATCGGTACGCCGCACAAGCAAGCCCGAAGATTGACGCTGCATGGGCGGAAAAGAACCATTTCCGGACGGAAACTAGTTAGTTGGCTATTATCACACTATAGCGCAAAATCAAACCTTCTTTTTCAAGGGTTGCCGATTAGGCGCAGCCCCAGGCAGGCGTTGGCCGCAGCAACTCCTGCCCATCAACAGGCTCCATACTGCTGTCAGCCAAAGCTGAAGAAACGGTAGGCTGTTTACATCGACTTTTTGCTTTTTTCTGGAGGATAGCCGCATAATAGGTTAAGATTCGTCCATTTATTTCGGAATGGCGACATGACACATCAGGAAAATTGGACAACCCTCAAGGTGCTGACCTGGACCAAAGAGTATCTCTCCGCCAAAGGTATCGAAAACGCCCGTCTCGAAGCGGAGTGGCTGCTGTGCGCCGCCACCGGCCTGGATCGGGTAGGCCTCTATCTCAACTTCGATAAACCGCTGAACGAGGACGAACTGGCGTCGTTTCGTTCCATGGTGGCCCGGCGGGCCAGACGCGAGCCGCTTCAGCACATCCTAGGCTCCCAGGAGTTCTACGGCCTTGAGTTCGAGGTCTCCCTGGACGTGCTGATCCCCCGCCACGACACAGAGGCACTGGTTGCGGAGGCGCTGGCGCGAAGGCCAAAGGCGCGAAGTGTTCTGGACATCGGCACCGGAAGCGGCTGTATCGCTGTTGCCTTGGCCAGCCATATGCAAGGTGCGGCAGTAACGGCCATAGATATTTCCCAGGCAGCCCTGGCGATAGCGCAAAGAAACGCCGGGCGCAACGGAGTTGCTATCGAGTTCCTGGCCGGTTCGCTGCTGGAACCGGTCGCCGGGCGAAGCTTCGACCTGATCGTTTCCAACCCCCCCTACATTCCTACCGCGGACATCGACGCGCTTGAGCCCGAGGTGCGGGACTTCGATCCGCGCGGCGCCCTCGATGGCGGCCCGGACGGGTTGGGCGTCTACCGCACGCTGATACCAGCGGCTCCCGGGCATCTGAACCCGGACGGCTGGCTCCTGGTGGAGGTTGGTATCGGTCAGGCCCCGGCTGTTGTGGAACTGTTTCGAAGAAGCGCTGATTACGATCCGCCGGTAACGGCCTGCGATCCCGGCGGTGTGGAGCGCGTGGTTGGAGCACGACGAAAGGATGCGCCATGACGACAGACGAGGCAAATCAGACACTGGCAGAGGCTGATCTGCTGGTAACCGGGGAGGACGTGTCAGCGGCCATCGGGCGGCTCGCCCGGGAGATTACGACACAACTTGCGGGAGAAAACCCGGTGCTGCTCTGTGTCATGAACGGCGGCCTGGTCTTTGCCGGGCAACTTTTGACCAAGCTGGCGTTTCCCCTGGAGGTAGAGTATTGCCATGCCACCCGTTATGGCGAGGAAACCGCCGGGGCGGGCCTGGACTGGATCGTCCGGCCGCGGCTGGAGTTGCAGGGGAGGACTGTGCTGATCCTGGACGACGTCCTGGACGAAGGCATTACCCTGGCCGCTATTGCCGACTATTGCCGTCATCAGGGAGCAGCAAGGGTGTTGATGGCGGTACTGGCGGACAAGCGCCACGACCGCAAGGTTTCACCCGGTTTCCGGGCCGATTTCACAGGCATGGAAACCGAAGACCGGTTCCTGTTCGGGTTTGGCCTGGACTATAAAGGGTATTGGCGCAATGCGCCTGGAATCTACGCGGTGAAGGAGTTCTGAATCAGTTCTTCAAAGAGAGGTGGAGTGCTGCTGTGCTCCACCCTCTTTCTCCATATTATCCTCTATCGAGCGGCTATTCCGTTTCAAGAAATCGGAGCACTTCAGCCGGGTGTTGTTCCGCCTTTGCCACCTTGGCCCAGTGCTTTCTCACCACCCCGTCAGGGCTGATGACCACGGTTGACCGGATGATGCCGGTGGTCTTTTTACCGTACATAACCTTTTCTCCATACGCCTGATAGGCCTGCATCATGGTGGTGTCAGGATCTGACAAAAGCACGAAAGGCAGTCCCTGGGCCGCAATGAATTTCCCGTGGGAGGCGATGCTGTCCTTGCTGACACCCACAATCACGACCCCCCGTTCGGTTAGTTTACTGTAGTCATCCCTGAAACCGCATGCTTCCTTGGTGCAGCCCGGGGTGTTGTCCTTGGGGTAGAAATACAGGATAACGTTTTTTCCGGCATACTGCTTCAGGCTGTGGCGCTTGCCGTCGCTCCCCTCAAGATCGAAATCCGGGGCCTTCTTTCCTTCCAGTGACATATTCATTTTCTCCTGCTCAACAAGATTATTTACGTCTAATTTAAACATGCCGTTACGAAACGGCAAGCTCAATCTACCTGCGTCCTTTATTTCTGAAGAGAAATCATATAAAATTTGTACAAAGGATTAAACTATGGACATAAGCCGTAAAGATTTTTTCAAAAAGAGCCTGTACTCCCTTGGCGAGGCGATCACAACAGTTACGAGCGCCCTGAAGGAGCCGCAGAAAGAACATCCCGCCATCCCCGATACCGCCGATTTTGTCCCGGCCCGGCAGGAGAACATGCTGGCAGTGGCCCGTAACGAGCATTGTCTGGCCAAAAACTGCGGCTGCTTCGCCTGCTTCGAACGTTGCGAAGTCCAGGCCATTACCGTGGTCATGGGTGAAGGGATCAGGGTCGACGCAACCAGATGCACCGGCTGCGGCACCTGCGAATACGTCTGTCCGGTGTCACCCAAGGCGGTCATGCTGCAACCCCGCCAAGTGGCTTAAACCGTTCGCACGGATGGCTCCCGAAATAACGCTGGTAGAGGGCCTCTTCCAAAAGAGCAGAGGGCTTATGTCGGGGCGCGATATCTCGTATAAGCCGTCCGCTCCTGTGCTATAATGATCTTATACCAAGGAGGTAATTGCTATGGACGCAATCGAAGTCATGGGCCGTTTTGAAGACGGCCTTTGTTCTTTGGACACCTTCGGCGCAGAAAGCACCGATGCAGAATTTAAAAAGCTGTTCGAACTTCTGGCCGATAAGCAGCAGTGCCCTCTCGGTTCCTTGGAAACCGGGGTGGGCGAGGCCGAGGAGAATATCGAATTCCTGCTCTTACTTGCAGAGGAGAAAAAAGGGCATCTCGGCAGGATGGAGGACATTTACGAATTTATTGAAGCCCCATACAGCTACCTGGAATGGCATGAATTTACAGACCCGCACCTGTGATAGATTATCGTGACGGCAGGAAAGGGGGGCGCTTGTGCAAGCGCCCTTTTTTTGTCATACAGATTCCAATGAAGAATGAAATCAGGCGGCCACTTATGAGTATCGGCATCAGTGGGCGTGGCCGTGATGGTGGGATGCGTGGCTCAGATCCCTGATGAACGGCCCGGCCAGACATGCTATGCACTCCACCTGCAAGGTGGTATGGGTGATGTGGTAGCGGTCCAGGAGCATGTGCTCCACCGCGTGTATCACATCAGCCTGCTGCAATCTGAAGTCGTCGCTCACGTCCAGGTGAGCAGACAGCACTACGATGTGGGAACAGATGGACCAGACATTGAGATGGTGGAGATCCTGGACCCCGGGGACATTGCGGATATTCTCGGCGATCTCGTTCACCTTCAACCCGCGCGGCACCCCTTCCAGCAGGATATGGGTCGACTCCCGCAAAACCCGCCATGCCCCGAAAAAGACCACGAAACCAATGCCGATGGAGATGAGCGCGTCTACTGCATACCACTGGGAGAAGTACATCACAACCCCGCCTGCGATGACACCCACAGATGCCGCTGCGTCGCCGATGACATGCAGGAAAGCGCTGTGCACGTTGAGATCGTCATGGGAGTGCTGGTGAAGCGCCGACGCAGCGATGAGATTCATAACCAAGCCCACTATTGCGATGATAAACATGGGGACGCTGTTGACCGGCTCAGGCTTCATAAGCCGCCCGACAGACTCATAAAGTATGCCGAGCGCAATTAAAAAAATAGATATCCCGTTGACGAATGAGGCAAACACCTCGGCGCGGTGCCAGCCAAATGTGCGGGTTTCGGAAGATGGAAGCCCGGCCAGCTTGATGGCCCCCAAGGAGAGCAGCAGGGCGAACAGGTCGAGGAAAACATGGGCGGCATCGGACAAAAGGGCCAGGGAATTGGTCCATATGCCGCCTATGACCTCCGCCACCAGCGTAACCAGCGTGAGCACAATGGCATAGCTGAACTGTGTGGCAATGCTTTTGTCGGGATTGCACTGTTCCATAATTTTTACTATAGCATGTCTCAGGGGCACAGGAACCCCCATCTTTACCAAAGACACAAAACATCTGAAAGGCCTGTCTCGAATCACTGTGGAATATTCCTCATCCGCTGTCGGATATTCTTCTTACACCACTTTCAACCTCCCTATCACCATCATAACTCGTTAATATTTATACGCAAAAGATCTTGCATTTGATGGCACGCTCATTGAAAACAAAAGAGAGCAACAAAGTGCTCCTTGGAGAAGTCATGAGAAAAAGTATCATAAACATCTCTTTGACCGTTATAGCAGTCGCTTTTCTGACGCTACTCGCACTGCGGGTAAAGGCCGGAGCGACCCTTGACTCGGTGGCGGTCCTGAAGACCAGGGGCATGACATGCAGAAGCTCCGCGGACAGGGTCTGCAAAGCGTTGCATGGCAGCAAGGGCGTGGCCGCGACGGAAGTAGACCTTGACCACGGCCGGGTCATCGTCGGGTACGACACCGCGGCGGTCGGACCGGAGACATTGACGGCGAGCATTAAAGAGGCCGGATTCGACAGCATGATCGAGGAGGTTGTGACACCGGACCAATTCCGGCAGATCAGCGGCAAGGATGTCGGCGCGGGTGACACAGCCCGGCCTCGATGCTGCGGCGAATGCAGAGCAGTCACCCAAACCAGGTAATTCCAGCCTTCAATCAAAACAATACAGAAGACTTCACCCGCTCAACTAGGCACGGAGAATAACGTAAATCAGCCGCTTTGGGAGTAACGAAATTCTTTTGATTTTTTATGCCTCTGATTTGATTTTAACTTTTCGCAGGGTTGCGTTATATAGGTACCCATGAAGTCAACCATCCTTCGCACCGCCCTGCTGGGCATTTTCATCCTCGGCATCAGCCTGCTCCACTACCTGACGCCGCTGCACCTCCACTACCTGCATGACATCTTCCAGCGTTTCTACTATCTGCCGATCATCCTCGCTGCCCTCTGGTTCGGCTTTCGCGGCGGCCTGCTCTGTTCCCTGGTGGTCAGCGTCGTCTATGCGCCACATATCCTATTCCAGTGGGGCGGCCAGTTGACCCTGGAGATGGAGAGGTACCTGGAAATCATCATGTATAACGTGGTGGGAGGCGTAACGGGGCTCCTGGCACAGCGCGAGCGCGCCCGAGGCCTGGAACTTCAACGTACCGCCCAGGGTCTTGAGGAGTCCTACAACAAGCTGCAAGAGCAGTCTGAACGGATCATGACCATCGAGGAACAGCTGCGCCGGGCAGAGCGGCTCTCCACACTGGGGGAGATGGCTGCCGTGCTGGCTCACGAGATCAGGAACCCGCTCGGCTCGATCCTCGGCACGGCCGAGATCCTGCGCGACGACTATCGGCCCGGCGACCCCAAGCACGAGTTCATCGAGATACAGATCAAGGAGACCGAGAGGCTCAACCGGGTTGTGGAAGAGTTCCTGCGCATGGCCCGCCCGCAGCCGTCCGAGATGGGACGCTGTTCGCTGCGGGAAGAACTGGAGACCATCATTACCCTGTCCTCCGGCGACGCCCGGACCCGCAAGATCAAGCTAAGACTGGAACCGCCCGCCGACGATCCGGTCGTCTACGCCGACGGCGAGAAGCTTCGCCAGGCATTCCTCAATATTGTAATCAATGCCTTGCAGGCCACGCCAGCAGGGGGGGTCGTGACCATCGCCACAAGCCAGGCCGACGGGCTCCACGAGATACGCTTCAGCGACAACGGGCCTGGGATCGCAGCCGACGCACTGTCCAGGGTCTTCGAACCTTTCTTCACCACCAAGCCGGACGGCACCGGCCTGGGGCTGGCCATAAGCCGCAAGATCATCGAGGCCCATAACGGCACCCTGGAGATGGAAAGCGAAGTCGGGACAGGGACGACCGTTATTGTCAAGCTGCCGAATGTGGATAGTGGAGATACCATATGAAACAGAAGATCCTCATAATCGACGACGACACCTCGCTCAGGCGGGTGCTGGAATACAACCTCCATGAGGCCGGCTACCAGGTGATTGCCGCTGCCGACGGCGAGGAGGGGCTGCGGCTGTTCGGGGAGGAGTCGCCAGCCCTGGTCATCACCGACATGAAGATGCCCGGCATGGACGGACTCCAGGTATTGGAGGCCGTCAAGGAGCTATCCCCGGAGACCCTGGTGATAATCATCACCGCCTTCGGAACCGTGGATATCGCCGTGGAGGCCATGAAACTGGGTGCCTATGACTATATCACCAAGCCCTTCAACCGCGAAGAGCTCCGGCTTACCGTGGGCAAGGCTCTGCAATTCACCGGCCTGGCCGCCGAGAACAAACGCCTTCGAAGCCAATTGTCCGACCGCTCAGACTTCCGCACCATCGTTGGGGCCTCCCGGCAAATGGAGCGGGTCTTCGATGTCGTCCGCAAGGTGGCCGACAGCGAGGCTGCGGTGCTCATCACCGGAGAATCCGGCACCGGCAAGGAGTTGGTGGCCCGTTCGATCCATACCCACAGCGGGCGTAGGGATGCCCCCTTCGTGGCCATAAACTGCGCCGCCATTCCCCGCGACCTTCTGGAGAGCGAACTGTTCGGCCACGTCAAGGGCGCCTTCACCGGAGCGGTGAAGGACAAGACCGGCAGGTTTCAATTGGCCGAGGGAGGCACCCTCTTTCTGGACGAGGTCGGCGAACTGCCGCTGGAATTGCAGCCCAAGCTGCTCAGGGCCCTGCAGGAAAAGGTTGTGGAGCCGGTGGGGGGGACCAGGGCGCACAAACTGGATGTGCGCTTGGTGGCCGCCACCAATCTGGACATGGAGAAAGCGCTGGGTGAGGGTACCTTCAGGGAGGACCTGTATTACCGGCTGTCGGTCATCCCTATCCACCTCCCCCCCCTACGTGAACGGCCTGACGACATACCGCTCCTGCTCCGATATTTCTGCGCCAAGCACGGCAGCACGCAGGTCGGCTTCGACCGCCGAGCCATGGACACGCTGGTAAAATACGGCTGGCCGGGCAACGTGCGGGAACTGGAAAACACTGTGGAGCGACTGCTGATCATGCGCGACAGTGACACCATTGCCCCGGAGGACCTGCCGGACAAGATTCGTTCCGGGAACGCCGCGACATTCGTGGCATCGGCGGTGGTCAACCTCCCACCCGAGGGGTACTCCCTGGAGCAACTGGAGCGGGAGGTGGTGGTCGCTGCCCTGGAGCGCAACAACTGGAACCAGACCGCCGCGGCCCGTTTCCTCCGCATCCCGCGCCATACGCTCATCTACCGCATGGAGAAATACGACATCATGCCTCCGGAGAAGTAAAAGGAGAAGCGTTCTCACACCCGCTCACCGAGGCACAAAGGACTTAGATAGTTTCCATCCGGAAACCCCCGATGAGAAACTAGCAGTTTTCGATTCGGAAAGGAGGGATTTTTCCTCCAGGCAAGGAAATCAAGGGATTGCGCGGAGGCGTACGTCGGTACGCCGCACAATTTGCTTGCTAATTGGACCGCGAAGGCGCCCAAAGGGTGAGGCCAACGGCCGAAGTCACAAGTAACCCCGAAGATTGACGCTGCATGGGAGGAAAAGAACTCTTTCCGGACGGAAACTAGATAAAACAGTTTTTCAAGAGGTAAACAGTACTTTATGTTTATTATTTTATCTTTGTGCCTTTGTGAGCCTTTACGTTGTTGAAGAATATGCTCCTGCCCTTGCAGGATATTCCACAGCCTTGTGCCCATTCCCTTCTGTACATCCCAGGTAATCGCTGTATAATCGCTGCATTACAGCGTTGGCACATCACTTGAAACAGATTAGTGCATGACCGCGAACCGGTACCGAGGCATTGTTATGAAAACCCGCATAATTTTTTTTGCCCTGCTTGTCTCCGGCATCCTGCCGTCAGGCTTCAGTTGCGCAGTTGAGACCAAACCGACAGAGAATCTTGCCGAGCTGGTAAACATTGCCCTGGCGAACAACCCCGAGATCGCAGCATCCGGGGCGCACTTAAGGATGCTTGATTACAAGGCCCAGCAGGCTGGCAGCCTGGAAGACCCGATGCTGACGCTGAAGATCCAAAACGGCATCATCAGCGATCCGCTCAATTTCAAGCGTGATCCCATGACCCAAAAGGTCGTGGGCATAAGCCAGCAGCTCCCATGGTTCGGCAAACGGGACCTCCGCAGTGACGTGGCGCGGCGCGACGCAGAGTCATCACACTGGAACCGGGAGGAGCGCATCCTGGACATCATCCGCGGAGTCAAAGAAACCTACTACCAGATCTACTTCACCGATAAATCTCTGGAAATCCTCGCTAAGAACATGCGTATTCTGGACGACTTCATTATCATTGCCGAAAACCGCTATGCGGTCGGCCAGGGGGTCCAGCAGGATATCTTCAAGGCCCAGCTCGAGAAATCAAAGCTGCTCGATATGCGCATAACCCTGGAGCAGCAGCGGCAGAGCCTGGAGATCAGGATAAACAGTCTGCTCTACCGTCCAGCGTCTACCCCTATCGGAGTGATCCCCGACCCGCGGATCACTCCCCTTACCCACGGTGAGGCAGAACTGATGGAAGAGGCTGAACAAAACCGTCCGCTCCTCAAAGGGATGCAGGCCCAGATCGGCAAGAGCCAGGCAGCCCAGGATCTGGCCCGCAAGGAGTTTTTCCCCGATTTCAATGTCTTCTTCGAGTACATGCAGCGCGACCCGACTCCGGGGAGCGACGGTGCGGACATGTACAGCCTGGGGGTCACATTCAACCTGCCGGTGCAAAAGGAGCGCCGTCACGCCATGCTGGCCGAAGCGGCCTCGGAACAAACCATGTCCTCGGCGGAGTTGAGCGACGCCAAGAATAGCATCCGCAGCGCCATCGCCGACTTGATCTCCCAGATGGAGCGCCGCCGGAAGCTGGCCGAGCTGTACAAGGAGGGCATCATCCCCCAGGCGGAACAGGCCCTGGAATCGGCGGTCATCGCCTACCGGGTTGGCAAGGTCGATTTTCTTGCCCTTTTGGACAGCCGGCTGACGCTCTTCAACTACGAGCGGGACTACTACGATTCCCTGGCGGATTACCAGATCCGGCTGGCCCAGCTGGAGGCCACGGTTGGAACCGACCTGGAAAGCGGGCACCCACTGGCGGGTCATGAGCATCACTAGCATTAACAAGCTGTTTTTCAACAACCTCCCAGAAAGGTGCTCCACATGGCCTTAAACAAGAAGATCGCACTCCCCCTGACCATCCTGGTCCTTGCCGTCGTCATTGCCGGCTGGCTGTACAGAAGCGGTAAAGTGAGCAAGGTGAGCGGCTGGTTCAAAAGCGACGGCACCGCAAAGCAGGAATTGAGTGCCAAACCTGTCTACACATGCCCCATGCACCCCTTCATCATCAAGGACAAGCCTGGGGCATGCCCGATCTGCGGCATGGAGTTGATCAGGAAGATTAACGAAGCCCAGACAAGCGCCGCAGAGACGCCGGGGCAGAAAAAACAGGCCGAGATGCTCGGCCATGTCTCCCTTTCGCCTACCCAGCGTGTGATGGCCAATGTGGCCACAGCCGAGGCAAGAGAGCAGGACCTGAACAGGGAGATCAACGCCGTGGGCATTGTCCAGTACGACCAGTCACGCCAGGCCAAGGTCACGGCCTGGATCGCAGGGCGCATCGACAAGCTCCCCGTCAGCGCGGTCGGCGACCATGTCGGCAGGGACAGGCCTGTGGCCGAGGTATATTCGCCAGACCTCCTGGCCTCCCAGCAGGAATACCTGCTGGCGGTCAAAAGCCGCGACCAGTTGAAAAACTCGCCGCTCCCCTCCATCTCCCAGAACGGCGAGGGACTGGTGCAGTCGGCCAAGCAGCGCCTGATGCTCTTCGGGGTCAAGGAGAACCAGATCGCCGAGTTGGAGAAGGCCGGCAAGCCCAATATCCGCCTGCCGATCTACACCCCCCTGTCGGGTGTGGTCATTGAAAAGATGGTCCAGCAGGGACAGTACGTAAACACGGGAGACGTATTGTTCAACATCGCCGACCTCTCACGGGTATGGGTCGAGATCGAGGTCTACGAGAACGAATTTCCTAACATAAAGATCGGGCAGCGGGTGGAGATCCAGTCCCAATCATTTCCAGGCAAGCCTTTCAGCGGCCGGATCGCCTTCATCTACCCCTTCCTCGATCCCAAGACCAGGACGGTCAAGGCAAGGGTGGAGATGGCCAATCCCGGCATGAAGCTCAAACCGGACATGTTCGTGCGCGCGTCGGTCAAGGTGGCGCTTGGCAAGGCCATCGTAGTGCCGGTCACGGCGGTGATGGATACGGGCAAGCGCCAGGTGGTCTGGATCGAGACTGCGCCCGGCATGTTCGAGCCGCGGGACGTGCATCTCGGCCAGCGCACGGACGACCGGGTGCAGGTTCTGTCCGGTCTGAAATCCGGGGACAAGGTTGCGGTCTCCGGCGCCTACCTGATCGACTCTGAATCCCAGCTAAGAGGTGACGGCGGTCATGAAAACATGCCTGGCATGAAGATGGACGGGCAAAAGGGGGCACCGTCGGTACCGGCGCCAGCCAAGAAGGATACGCTAAAGATGGATGATATGAAGATGTAAGATTCACCGGATTTTCCCTAACGGGTGCAATTTCTTCGTGAGATCAAGGAAGGCAAGCCATGCTCTTGTGCGGCGTAGCAGCGCTACGCCGCACAAGAGCATGGTGAAGCCTGAGCGGATATCGCGGAAAAAGCGCACCCGTAAAATCACGGCATAAGGCCTCTCTCATGATCGAAAGAATCATCGAATATTCCGCCAAAAACCGCTTCATCGTACTGATGATTTTCGCCCTGATCATCGCCGCAGGGGTCTGGTCGGCGTACAAGACTCCGGTGGACGCCATCCCGGACCTGTCCGACAACCAGGTGATCGTGTTCACCGACTACCCCGGACGTTCGCCCCAGGTGGTGGAAGACCAGGTCACCTATCCCTTGGCGGTCAACCTGCAGGGGCTGCCCCAGGTCAAGGCCGTGCGCGCCTCCAGCGCCTTCGGCTTCTCCATGATCTACGTTATCTTCGAGGACAAGGCCGACATCTACTGGGCCCGAACCCGGGTCCTGGAGCGCCTCAACTACGCCGCCTCGCTGCTCCCCCCCGGCGTGGTGCCGACCCTTGGTCCGGACGGCACCGGGGTGGGACATGTGTTCTGGTACACCATCGAGGGGAAGGGGTATGACCTGGAGCAGTTGCGGACACTGCAGGACTGGTTCGTGCGCTACCAGCTGAATACCGTGCAGGGGGTGGCCGAGGTAGCATCCATCGGCGGCATGGTGCGGGAATACCAGATCGACCTGGACCCCAACAAGTTGTTCGCCTACAACATCAAGGTGGGCAAGGTGATGGAGGCGGTCAAGGCGTCCAACAAGGACGTGGGGGGAAGGCTGATCGAGCAGGCAGACGCCGAATACCTGATCCGCGGCCGTGGCTATGTCCAGTCCAGGGCCGACCTGGAGAACATCGTCGTGGGCGCCGACATGCGCGGCACGCCGGTCTACGTCAAAAACCTGGGCACGGTACAGATGGGGGGCGCCATCCGGCGCGGCCTTCTGGACAAAAACGGCGAAGGCGAGGCTGTGGGCGGCATCGTGGTCATGCGCTACGGCGAGAACGCCAAGGATGTCATCGACCGAGTCAAGATCAAGATCAAGGATTTAGAGAAGGGGCTGCCGCCGGGCGTGAAAATCGTGGTCTCCTACGACCGCTCCGATCTGATCGAACGGGCTATCGATACATTGAAACATAATTTGATAGAGGAATCGGTCGTTGTCTCACTTGTCATCCTTATCTTTCTGCTCCACTTCCAGAGCGCCCTTGTGATTGTGTTGACCCTACCGATCTCGGTGCTGATCGCCTTCATCACCATGAAGCTGTTGGGGGTCACCTCCAACATCATGTCCCTGGGAGGTATCGCCATCGCCATCGGCGTGCTGGTGGACGCCGGGGTGATCATGGTGGAGAACTGCTACCGCCACCTGTCCGAGATGCCGCCGGAAGAGCGCAAGGAGAAGCATCTGGAGGTGATCATTACGAGCGCCAAGCAGGTGGGCCGGGCGATCTTCTTCTCCCTGGCCATCATCGTACTCTCCTTTGTGCCGGTTTTCCTGCTGGAGGGACAGGAGGGGAAGCTGTTTCATCCGTTGGCCTTCACCAAGACCTTTTCCATGATGGGCTCGGCCATGATCGCCATCACCCTGGTGCCGGTTCTGATGTACTACTTCATGCGGGGCAAAATGCCGCCTGAAAGTTCCAATCCGGTGTCCACGTTCTTCATCAGATTGTATTCACCGGTTATCCGCTGGGTACTGGTTTGGAAAAAAACTACCATTGCCTTGAATATCGTGGCCCTGTTGATTGCGGTACCGCTCTTCATGCACCTTGGCAGCGAGTTTATGCCGCCTCTGGATGAAGGTTCGCTACTCTACATGCCGGTCACCCTGCCCAATGTCTCCATTACCGAGGCCAAGCGCATCATACAGGTGCAGGACACGATCATCAAGAGCGTGCCCGAGGTTGAGCATGTTCTCGGCAAGGTCGGACGGGCCGAAACCTCCACCGACCCTGCCCCTGTTTCCATGTTCGAGAGCATTATCATCCTCAAACCCAAAGACCAATGGCGACCCGGCATGAAAAAGGCGGACATCGTGTCCGAGCTGGATAGCAAGCTGCAACAGATCGGCGTGCGCAACGGCTGGACCCAGCCGATCATCAACCGCATCAACATGCTCTCCACCGGCGTGCGCACCGACCTGGGAGTCAAAATCTTCGGAAATGACCTGAACGTGCTCAAGGATCTGGCGATTCAGACCGAAGCGATCCTGAAGCCGATCAATGGTGCGGCCGACGTTGTGGCTGAACGTGTCACCGGCGGCAATTACATTGATATCGATATCGACCGCGAGGCGGCCGCCCGTTACGGCGTCGGCGTTGGTGACATTCAGGATGTCATCGAAACCTCTTTGGGAGGCGCGATGCTCTCAACCACGGTTGAAGGGCGGAACCGTTTTCCTATCCGGATCCGCTACCTTCGCGATTATCGTGACAATATTCCTGCCATCCGCCGTATCCTGGTGGGAAGCGCAGACGGCGCCCAGGTGCCGCTCTCGCTGGTGACAAAGCTGACAATATCCACCGGCGCGCCGGAGATCAACAGCGAAGGGGGACTCCTGCGTTCGCTGGTATTTCTTAACGTCCGCGGCCGGGACATGGGCGGCTTTGTGACGGAGGCCAAACAGATCCTGGAGAAGCAGCTCAAACTGCCCCCGGGCTACTACGTGGCCTGGTCCGGACAGTGGGAGAACCAGGTCCGCGCCAAGGCACGCCTACAGGTACTGGTACCGATCGGGATAGTGATCATCTTCATCCTGCTCTACTTCACCTTCCATTCGGCCCTGGAGGCCAGCATGGTCATGCTCTCGGTCCCTTTTGCGCTGGTGGGGGGGGTCTACCTGGTTGCGGCCCTGGGGTACAATCTGTCGGTGGCGGTGTGGGTCGGCTTCATTGCCCTGTACGGCATTGCCGTGGAGACCGGGGTGGTGATGGTTATCTATCTGCATGAAGCCCTGGACAGAAAGCTCGTCAACGGCCCCTGCACGGAACAGGACATCTACGACGCCACCTTCGAGGGCGCCGTGCTGCGCCTGCGCCCCAAGCTGATGACCGTGGCCGTTGCCCTGCTGGGTCTTCTGCCGATCATGTGGTCCACAGGCACCGGGGCCGACGTGATGAAACCGATTGCCGCGCCCATGATCGGCGGCATGCTTTCCTCTGCGGTACACGTCCTGATTATGACGCCGGTCATATTCGTGCTGATGAAGAAGCGGGATTTGAAAAAAGGCAAACTCAAGTATTCCGGAATGAGGCACTGATAGAATGTGGAATATGCTACGCAATGTGTTGAATATTCTCTAATCCGCAAGGCCATCCAGATAAAATACAATAAATTCATACACTTACTTGTTGGCATGACAAATGCTCTCAAATTCATTCATAAGTAATCACACCAATCAAAAAAAGGAGAACTCGTAACATGAATAAAATGACCATGATAATCGCAGCACTAATTGTCCTTTCGGTTCCGCTAGCTTCTTTTGCCATGGATCACGATCACATGGACATGGGGCACGGCGACCACTCCATGATGAACATGGGTAAATCAGCCCATGAGGAGGTAGTGGACGGCGTCAAGGCAACCTTCAATGTCATCGACATCCAGCAAAGGATGAAGGAGATGGGCATGAAGGAAACCCACCACATCATGGTGATGTTTACCGACGCCAAAACGGGCAAGATGATGAGCAACGGTGAAGTAAGGATAAAGGTCATGGGACCGGACAAATCCGAACAGGTCAAGGATCTTATGGGCATGGAGGGGGGCTTCGGCTCCGACTTCACCATGCCGAAGAAGGGCAAATACGGGGTGATGTGCAAGTTCAAGCTGGCTGACGGCAAGGTGCGAAACGCCAGGTTCTGGTATACTGTAAAATAGTTTGCCCAATAAGTAACATGGATTGAAGAAAAACCGGCCATTTCGGATTGCTGGCAGCTGCAAACGCAGCTGTCGGCAATGCATTTTCGGGGGGCGAAATGAGTAGAGTACTTTTGCCGCTATTGACGGTCTTGGCCCTTGTTGTCCTGCCTGCATGTACCAACAATCAAACCCCGCCGTCGCCCCAACCGATGAGGATTTCGGCAACCCCGGCCTACGAGAAGTATTTCGGCCCGGCGCCGACGAGCAGCAAGGGAAGCTGCTTTGCCTTCGTGATCTATTTCCCCTCGGCCAAGGTAGCCGGCAAGGTAGTGCCGTTCCCCTTCTTTACTTTTGACGAAGCCAGCCTCGGGAAGGTGTCTGTCGGACGCCTGCTGAGCGGCATGGACATCGGCAGTTATAACGGCGAATTCCTCCTGCCGCCGCCGACGGGTACCCGTGTCGTATCGATAAAAGAAACCCATGGCACGATGACGCTTACCCTGAGCAAAGAGTTCCGACGCGCTATCAAGGACAAAAACGCGGAAATGACGACACAGGCAATTGCCCTGACGCTGAGTCAGTTTAAAGGTGTGGCCGCCGTCCGCATCCTGGTGGAAGGGGACACCAAACCTTTGAATGTCCGGACCGATGAGGGCATTATTATGCCACCAGGACCACCCCGCCTGCTAAGCGTCACCGCCATGCGAGACAAAGGGGCAAAGGATGTCGAAGAGGTAAACGCCTTTTTCGACCGGCCCGTCGTAGTGAAAGAGCTGCGCATGGCTTTGCCGGACGGTACTCACTTTGAAGGCGACCTCTACCTCTCGATCTTTGACATGGCGGCGGTACTGAAACCTAAGACGCCATCGTTGTTCAAAGCCGGCTTGCCGGTTAAGGTGCGCTGGAAGGTCGTTGATAAAGCCGGAAGGCCGGCGGAAGGCGACACCGTAATACCGCTTGAAGTGAAGCAGCATGATCATTGAATAACTCGACTTTGGCAATTCCCTGCGGCTACTTGGGGCGCGGGTGCGGCCTCCATCCCGATCGTCGTATATCTTCGGGTGAAGATCGGCTGCTGTTGGAAATTCGTCCCGGCTATCCTGTTTGCCGCTGCCGGGCAAATGATAGGCGGCATCTTCAGGGTCTGGGGCGCTCGGAAAAAGGCCATAGCGGACAAAATCATCCCTTGTATCAAAATCAATCCCTGCTATCATACTGCAACCGGCCGCCCAATCGTGAAGTCTTGTATATAGGAGGTTTTGTATGCGCTGTGCATTACTGTCGTTATCCCTGGTTATGGCGCTGCTCTCCGGCTGCGCCTTTGTCAATATGCCGCTGATCTCCCCCCCCAGCCCCCTCAACGAACAGGTCCTGGAAGGGGACGGGACCAAGAAGATCCTTCTGCTGGATATCAGCGGCACCATATCGGAGGAGGAAAAATCGGGCGGTTTGCTGGGGGCCTCCACGCCCTCGCTGGTGTCCCTGATCCGTGAATCACTGCACAAGGCGGAGCATGACCGTGACATCGCCGGCGTCATCCTGCGCATCAACTCTCCGGGCGGCACCGTGACCGCAAGCGATATCATCCGCCACGACATCAACGCGTTCAAAAAACGCAAGAAGATCCCGGTGCTGGCCTGCATCGTGGGCACCGGCGCGTCCGGCGGCTATTACGTGGCCACCGCGGCCGACGAGATTACGGCTCACCCCACGGCTATCACCGGAAGCATCGGCGTGATCCTGATGAAGTTCAACGTGGAAGGTTTGATGGGCAAGATCGGGGTCGAGGAACAGACGGTCAAGTCAGGCGACAAGAAGGACATCATGTCCCCATTCCGCAAGGCCACGCCGGAAGAGGTTAAACTTGGGCAGGAGATCATCGACCAGCTCTACGGCCGTTTCCTGGATGTGATCATGGAGCGGCCCAAGAACAGCCTCTCGCGGGAAGAGTTGCGCAAGGTGTCCGACGGGCGGATCTATACCGCCAGCCAGGCGTTGCAGGTGAAACTGATCGACAGGATCGGCTACATGGATGACGTCATCGCCCAACTCCGTACGGCAGTGGGAGACGAGAAGGCTCGGGTGGTGAGCTATTATCGCCCAGGCAACTACAAAGGGAGCATCTATGCCGGTGCAGCGGAAAAAGCGGGACTGGCCGAGGCGTTGAGCGGATTCGGCGCCATCTCGGGCAGCAGCTTCATGTACCTGTGGCACCCTTGACGGTACGAATCGTAGGGGCATATGCATTACATCCCTACTGCCGGGACGCCTGTACGAAATTCTCCAGGATACGGCGGGCGGTCGCGTCGTAGGCGGCCTCTGCCTGCCAGGCAGCCACAAGCTCGTCGGCGCGCTCACTCGTTGCCCTGTCCCAGGCGCACCAGGCGCGTATGATCTCTTCCGTCATCTCCGGATGGAACTGGACGCCCCAGGCGCACGGCCCGATGCGAAAAGCCTGCTGCGGACAGGACGGCGAAGAGGCCAGAAGGGTCCCCTCCGCAGGGATGTCGAAGCTGTCGTGGTGCCACTGGAAGGTGGCATGCCGGGTGGGAATCCCGGCAAAAAGCCGGTCCCCTTTTCCAGCCTTTGTAAGTTCCACCTCCAGCATCCCCTGTTCGCCCCAGCGGTTCGCCACCACCTTGCCCCCCATGGCAGCCGCCAGCAGTTGTCCCCCCAGGCAGACCCCAAGGTAAGGGATGCCCTGTGCCACCGTTTCCCTGATGAGCACCTTTACCTGAACGAGAAAAGGATGATGCTTGTCGTCATTGGCGCACATGGCGCCCCCGAGGACGATGAGTCCTGCCGTCTCTTCCGGCAGGGGCAACGGTTCGTTGCGATAGGGACGGCACACTCTGAACGGTATTCCCAAGTACCTGAGGTTCGCAGCGATGTTGCCCGGCGGAACCTCCGCGTCGTTCTGGATGATGTGGAACATAGTTCCCCTATTTCAGCGGATAGTCGGACATGCGGACAAAACGGAAGCCTTTGTGCAAAAGTTCCGGAACAGCGGCCATGATCCCGGCCCCGGTGCCGCTTTCAGGGTGGTTCATGTGGCAGATGACGATGTCCCCGGGACCGGCCTTCAGCAGCGCCCCCTTTACCTGGGCCGCGCTGTAGGTCGCCCCGGCGTCTCCCAGAACGCTGAAGCCGGCCACCTCGTGCCCCAGGGCATTGGCTATCTCCACCGCCACCTCGTCGTAATAGGCTGTGCCGGAACGGTAGAGCTTCGGCCTTTTCCCGGTAATTGCCTCGATCTTGCGGGCATTGAGTTCAATCTCCTCCACCAGTTCGCCCGCATCCTTCGTGCCCTTGATGCCGTACACCGACCGGCCGCTGACCGAGGCCGGCTTGTGCCACATGCCGTGGTTGGCTATCTCGAAAAGCGGGTCGGCGGCCAAGCGCCTGAAAAGCTCGGGATTGGCGTCGATCCAACGGGCATTGACGAAGAGCGTGGCAGGAATCCGTTCCTGCGACAGAAAAGCCATCAGCCTGGCGTCAACTCCATTGCCTTTGGCGCCGCCACAGGCATCCAGGGTCAGGGCGACTACCTTCTCCCCCGTATCAAGGCGGGTACGCACGCCGCTGACCTTCTCGCCCCATTGGAGCGGTCTCGCGCCACTAAAGCGAGCGGTAAGTTGCTGTTTACGGCTATCGAGTGCTGTCGCGGGCTCCGAGGTGAACGCCGGCAGGGCCGCGAACAGCAGGGCCGGCACGACCAGAATAACCACCCATTCTTTCCCTGACAAAGACCTCTGCATGACTCGCTCCCCTGTCTTACTCACGTTTCCTGACTCCCAAAAGCCGTCCCGGTCCATGTGGCAGCATAACTTTGACTCCACCTCAGGGTTACTCCTCCAACAGCCCCAGTTTCCCCGCCAGCCATCGAGTTGTCGTGCCCTGAATGATAATGGTCGTCAGAATGGCAATAAAGGTGACAGAAGCGACGATCTCCCCTCCGGGGACCTTCATGCCGATGAGAAGTCCTGCCAGCGCTCCCGGTATGACGCCAGTCTCTCTGGTCCAGCAGATGAAAAGCAGTTCCTTGAGGCTCCACCTTGCCCGGCGGTCCGGAAGGGCGCAGCAGAAGACCGTCACCGGCCTGGCAATGAACATCAAAACCAGCACAACACCCATTCCGGCCCATAAATATTGGCGCATCATGGCGAAGTTTACCTGGCTCCCCAACAGTATGAAGATAAACATCCGCATGATCAGCGCCGTGGTCAGGATGAAATCGTTCAGTTTTACCTGTTCCGATCTTTCCATTTTGAAACCGAAGAGGTCTTTATTCCCCAACATGATCCCAAAAACAAAGACTGCCATGAAACCGCTGGCCTGCATGCTCTCGGCACTCATGTAAGCCCCCACCACCATCATAAGGGTTACAAGCGGGGCATACTCAAGCAAGAATCCGTAGCGCTCATGAGCTATAAGAAATGCCGCAATGCCACCGGATAGACAACCGACCAAAATACCCCACAAAGCATTGCCGAAAAACTCTAGGAACACTGAACCGACAGATGGTTTTCCCCCGGTTCCCAGCATGATCCCCATGAGCATGAAGGCAAGCAGGGCTCCCGTTACGTCGTTGAATGCCGATTCGCTAATGACGGTCTGGGAAACCCGTTCCCTGATGCGCACCTGCTTGAAAAGCGGAATTAGTGTCGAGGGATCGGTGGACGCGATGGTACACCCCAACATGATCGCGGTGATTATCGGAACATTAAGCAGTGGGACCGCTGCAATGGCAATGATGATCGTGGTAAGAAGCATGCCAAAGGTGGCTATGAGGACTATGGTGATCCAGATCTCTTTCAAAACCTTCAGTCGCAGACTCGCACCGCCGTCAAAAAGGATGTAGCAGGAACCAAAGATCAGGATCAACTGGTTCAGAACAGAATCGGTCTTCACTGTAAGAATACCGCCTGCCTCCGGACCCAGCAGTATTCCTGCCAGAAGAAACAGCACAACATCGGGTGCCCTGAGCCGACGAGCAAGCATTCCGCAGCAGGAACCGGTCAGTAAAACAATCCCCATGTAGGCCAAGATATGTTTTGCAGTAATAATGGCAGTGGTTTCCATGAAAGAGGAGATTATCATCAGAAACCACCTTTGGAAACAAATAATGGTATTCAAGGTCAACGAAGTGATACCATAAGCTGTTGTTGACCTGTGGAACAAAACGGATATGATTTGCCGATAGCAAAAAATGAGGTGAACCTGTGCAGAGACAACGGCCCAAACTGCTTTACGCCGACGAAAAGGGAAACATCTACGACCACCCGGATCTGTGCATGGCTGGGATGAACGGCACCGTGGCGGTCCTTCCCGAGGATATGGAACTCATCCCGCTGCCCGAGGACAGCCGGCTTTTCACCATGCCAGCCATGCCGCCCATTGCCTGGGACAGCCGGAAGAAGGGCTTTGTCACCCTGGACAGCATCAGGGAGGGGAAGAGAACGCAGCGCATCCAGGCTGTATCGGCCTTCATGGCGCCCGGCTACATGCGCACGCTGCTGCCCGCCTGCGACTATGCCGGCAAGACCGCCCATCTGCCGCTCTGGTCCTACACAGCCGTAGGGTGGGACGAAGAGCGGGACTGTTTCGTGGTGGCCGCCTCCAGGGTCGATAACAACAACAACTGGAACCCGGCCAATTACGACGACCGCACCCTTGATCCGCTGGTGCGCAAGCTTTTGGAGGAGATGCCGGACAACCGCCTGCTGGAGCAGTTGGCCCGGTGCGCAGTGGATTATCACTGCTTTGCCGCAAAAAATCTTTTTTACCGTCGCTGGGAAGCCCCCTTGCCCACCTCGCCGGCATGCAACTCGGCCTGCCTGGGGTGCATCAGCCTGCAACCGTCCGAGTGCTGCCCGGCCAATCACGAGAGAATCAGCTTTGTGCCGACCCCGGAGGAGATCTGCCAGATCGCCCTGCCCCACCTGGAACAGGCCGAGCAGGCCATTGTCTCCTACGGCCAGGGGTGCGAGGGGGATCCCATCCTCCAGGCGGACACCATAGCCGAGGCAACGAGTCGCCTGAAAAAGGCAACCTCCCGCGGCACGATCAACTTCAACTCCAACGGCTCACTGCCGGACCGGATACAGCTTTTGTGCGACGCAGGCATGGACTCCTTCCGCTTTTCCCTTAACTCGGTGCGCGAAGAACTGTACAACCGCTACTACCGACCAAGGGGATACGCCTTTGGCGACGTGCTTCGCTCGGTGGAGATCGCCAAAAAGGCCGACCGCTTCACCATGGTAAACTACCTGGTGTCGCCAGGCGTCAGCGATGCCCCGGAGGAGGTGGAGGCGCTGGTGCAATTCGTAGGCGAGACCGGCATCGACATGATCCAGATGCGCAACCTCTCCATAGATCCCGACTATTACAATCGCGAGATGGGGGTAAACGGCAAAGGGATAGGCATGTACCGACTGCTGGAGCGCCTGAAGCGGGAGTTCCCCAGGTTGCAGTTCGGCTACTACAACCGGACAAAAGAGAATTTCTTCCCGGAGGGTTTTGAGAAGGGGTGGCCGATTTCAGAGCCTTGACAAGCTTTCCTAGAGTTTTAGAAAGAACACACAAAGTCTGATTAGGTCCAAGGCGCAAGAATATGAAGTAAGCACCGATAGATTACCCATAAACTTGGAGGTTGCATGGATCTCTCACTGAGGAAAATCATCTCTTATGCTTATGGCTCCATCACCCGCCGGCTGTATTTTCATGCAGCCATCGTTGTCATCTTTCTCTTTATCGTTATTTCCATAACCATCTGGGCTGGAAACACCCTCACCATGATTACCGCTATTGCCCGTTTTGAGCGAACCCACACGGTTTCACGGGTTGAAGCCATAGTGGCTCTCCTGAAGTTTCTTGACTACAAGAAGGCGGAAGATTTGGAAACTTTTCAGGCAAAAATTGCTATTACCCAATCCTACAACAAGGTTTTCAGCCGTTTGTTTGACATGCGAAAGAATACACAGGACGCTGAGTTTGTAAGGACTTTGGAAAACACCTTCAGTGAAACTGATCATAATACGGCGGTAATCATAGTTAACAGAATAAACGTTATGTATTGGCACCCGATTTTGAAAGAAATGGTTTCTAATGCAGCCAGGGCGAATGCGGCGGGGGAAAGATTAAAGGGTCAGGTATCTCAGATCCTTGCGGCGAAGAACGGGGTCGAGCGGGCGAACATCTTCGCCGCAATTGAAAAAACAGAAAAAGAGTTCATTTCCTACGAGACTACGTTTTCAAAGCTCTGTAGTGATCTTTCCAATGAAATATCCACTTTTGTTAGTTATGTTTCTATTTTTCTACTAATTATTTTAGCCGGATTCATCAGTATGCTGACGTATATGATTTCTAGAACGGTTTTAAAACAGGCTGAGGCGTATACTTTAAGCCTTGAAAAAGAGATCGCCGAGCGAAAAAAGGCCGATGAGGCGCTTGCCGAGAGTGAGGAAAGCTATCGCAACCTGTTTAATTTAGCTACCGATGGCATATTTATTCTTGATGCAGAAGGAAGCTTCATAGATGCGAATAAAACTGCCTATGAACGGTTAGGGTATACGCGAGAAGAGCTGATTTCTTTGCATATAAGCGAGCTGGACCATCCGGACTTTGCTATTCATGCCCCAAAACGACTTCAGCAGATAATTGATCAACGTGGCGCTATTTTTGAGTCAGGGCACCTGAAAAAAGATGGCTCCATGATGCCTGTCGAAGTTAATTCACGACTGTTGGAGTATAAGGGGCAGCAGGTTTTTTACAGTATCATTCGAGACATCTCCGAGCGAAAACGCTCGGAAGAGGAACAGCAATCACTTGAAAAACAGCTTCTTCACGCTCAGAAACTTGAAAGCCTCGGCGTATTGGCAGGGGGCATAGCTCACGATTTCAACAATATTCTGACGTCAATTGTCGGCAACGCCGAATTGGCATTGCTTCGCATAAACAAGGAATCACCCGGTGTGGACAACCTGCACAAGATTGAGGAAGCCGCTGCCAGAGCTGCAGATCTTGCCAAACAAATGTTGGCTTACTCCGGAAAAGGTAAATTCTTAATTGAAAATATCAATCTGAACCTATTGCTTGAAGATATGCTGCACATGTTGGAAGTCTCTATCTCTAAAAAAGCCGTATTGCGGCTTAATCTGATCCCGGATCTTCCCTCTGTGGAGGCAGACTCCACTCAGATACGCCAGATCGTAATGAATTTGGTCATCAATGCATCTGAGGCAATCGGCGATATAAGTGGTGTCATCGCAGTTACCACAGGCTGCATGGACTGCAACAAGGATTACCTGAAAGATGTTTGGCTGGATGAGAATCTTAATCAAGGCCTCTATGTCTTTCTTGAGATCGCCGACACCGGCTGCGGCATGAGTAAGGATACCCTTGCAAAACTTTTCGATCCATTCTTTACCACCAAGTTTATGGGCCGAGGTCTCGGGATGGCTGCCGTACTCGGCATTGTGAGGGGACACAAGGGTGCTATAAAGGTCTACAGCGAGCCAGGTAAAGGCACCAGCTTCAAGATACTCCTGCCAGCATCAGACAAACCTGCCGGAATTTTCAATCACAACAGTTACGAAAATAACTGGAAAGGCAGCGGTACAGTACTTTTAGTGGACGACGAAGAAACCGTTCGTGGCATCGGTAAAGAAATGCTTCAAGAATTCGGTTTCACAACCATTACGGCTAATGATGGCAGAGAAGCAGTTGAGATTTTTAAAACAACGCCATGCATCTCTTTAGTCATCCTTGATCTTACCATGCCGCACATGGACGGCGAGCAGTGCTTCCGGGAACTCCGGCAACTCAACCCGGATGTCAAGGTGATCATGTCCAGCGGCTTCAGCGAGCATGAAGTCACTCAGAAATTTATAGGCAAGGGATTGGCGGGATTTATCCAAAAACCATACAAATTGTCAGTACTAAAAGAGGCGATACAAAAAATTTGACGACCGAATGACCACTTGCACACTTTGGGTGAAGCCCTTTCTTCGGTAAGAGGTTATAAATTTCGAAATTCTTGACGGGGAGTTCCCGAGGTTGCAGTTCGGTTACTACAACGGACAAAAGAGAATTTCTTCCCGAATGGTTTTGAGAAGGGGTGGCCGATAAGGGGGATGAGTAAGAAGCTTGGGCTGGCGAGAGAACCGCCTTCCCCTTTTCCGGGGAGGGCGGTTTTTAAATCGTTACATCAGGCGAGGGTATGGCGGATGTCCTTTCCCTTGATCATGAAGATCACCATCTCGGCGATGTTGGTCGCGTGGTCGGCGATGCGTTCCAGGGATTTGGCCACATAGTTGAGCTTCATGGAACGGGTGATGGTGTAGGGATCCTCGATCATGAAGGTCAAAAGCTCCCGCTGGATCTGATCGTTGATCTCGTCCACAAAGCTGTCATCCTGGCACACCTTGATGGCCAGATCGGCATCGCTGCGCACAAAAGCGTCCAGGGCCTCCTTGACCATGACCTCGGTCCAGTGCGCCATACGGGGGATATCGATGTAGGGCTTAAGCGGCGGCTCCTGATTCAACTCTTTGGAACGCTTGGCGATATTGGCGCACTTGTCTCCCATCCGCTCCAGGTCGGTGACGATCTTGAGGGCCAGCGTGATGAACCGCAGGTCGCGGGCGGTGGGCTGGCGCAACGCCAAAAGCTCAAGACACTTCTCGTCGATGGTGACCTCCAGATGGTTCACCTCGTGATCCATGGCGACGATCCGCTCGGCCAGAGGGGTGTCCCTATCCACGAGCGATTTTACCGAACCGGCGATCATCATCTCCACCTTGCCGCCCATGGCAAGGATCATGGTGCGCAGTTCATCAAGCTCTGCATCGAATGTCGCACTGAAGTGTTCACGTTCCATTTATCTTTGTCCTTTCCAACCCGGCGGGCGACCTTCTGATTTTTCCTTATTTATTCAGGGGATGCGCTCGGCTCCCATCCAACCACCAGACAAGCTCTAACCGAAACGGCCCGTAATATAGTCTTCGGTCTGTTTCTTCTCGGGATTGGTGAATACCTTCCTCGTTTCGCCGATCTCTACCAGTTCGCCAAGGTAGAAGAAGGCCGTCACATCCGATACCCGTGCCGCCTGCTGCATATTATGGGTGACGATAACAATAGTATACTTCGATTTCAGCTCTTCGATCAACTCTTCGATCTTGAGGGTCGAGATGGGATCGAGTGCCGAGGCCGGCTCATCCATCAGGATGACCTCCGGTTTGACGGCGATGGTCCTGGCGATGCAGAGACGCTGCTGCTGGCCGCCCGACAGTTCCACGGCCCCGGTGCGCAGACGGTCCTTGACCTCGTCCCAGAGGGCAACCCGCTTCAGGCTCGATTCGACGATCTCGTCGGCCTCCCCTTTTTTCAGGACACCGTTCAGCTTGTAGCCTGCAATTACATTGTCGTAGATGGACATGGCAGGGAAAGGGTTGGGTTTCTGGAAGACCATGCCGACCCGACGGCGGATCGTGACCGGGTCCACACCGCGGCTATAGATGTCGGTGTCATCCAGCATGATGGTGCCGGTTACGCGCGCGGAAGGGGTCAGGTCGTGCATCCGGTTGATGCTGCGCAAAACCGTGGATTTGCCGCACCCGGATGGACCGATGATGGCAGTCACGCTGTTCGCGGCAACCTCCATGGCTGCATTTTTGACAGCATGGTTGTCGCCGAAGTGGATATTGAGGTTGCGTATCGATAATTTGCTATTCATGAAGTCCCTCTCAGGAGTGTTTGCTTCTGCCGAGCCAGCGGGCGGCCAGGCTCAGCCCGAACATCAGCGCCACCAGTACGAGAGCCCCGGCCCAGGCCAGGCGGTGCCAATCCTCATACGGCGAAATGGCAAAGTTGAAGATCTGCAGCGGCAGGGCAGCCATGGGCTCGGTAAGTTTTTTGCCCCAGAACTGGTTGCCGAGCGCCGTAAACAAAAGCGGCGCGGTTTCTCCGGCTACTCGGGCTGTGGCCAAAAGGACTCCGGTGATGATCCCGGTCAGGGCGCTACGAAGGGTGACCTTGATGCTGGTGCGCCAGAGCGGCACCCCCAGGGCCAGCGACGCCTCGCGCAACGTCGCAGGCACCATCTTGAGCTGTTCCTCGGTGGTACGCAGCACGATAGGCACCATGATCAGCGACAGCGCGAAAGAACCGGCCAGGGCCGAAAACCCCTTCAGCGGCACGACCAGCAAACTATAGGCCACCATCCCGGTTATGATCGACGGGATGCCTGACAAGACGTCCGCGCAGAAGCGGATGGCGGTGGCGAGCTTGCCCGAGCCGTATTCCGTCAAATAGACGGCGCCGAGGATGCCGATCGGGAGCCCTGCTACCGAGGCCATGCCGATCATGACGGCGGAGCCGGCGATGCCGTTGGCCATCCCTCCGCCGGCCTCACCCGGAGGCTGAGGTATGTTGGTGAAAAATCCGAGGTTGATCGAGCTGATACCCATCTTGACGATATGGTAGAAGATGATGACCAACGGCAGCAGCACAAGGATTGTCGCCACACCCATCAATAGCGTGGCCGTCAGGTTGGACATCCGTCGCAGGGAAATAGAGCGCAGGGTCATGCCGCGCCTCCCTTCCATTTGCGGGTGACGCTCCACAGGAGCATGCGGGCCATGAAGTTGATGAACAGTGTTACAACCAGCAGGATCAGGCCTATCTCCATAAGCGCCGAGGCATGCAGTTTGGTAGTGGTTTCGGCAAATTCGTTGGCGATCACGCTGGGCATGGTGTAGGCCGGCGAGAGGAGCGAGAGCGATATCTGTGGCGTGTTGCCGATCACCATGGTGACCGCCATGGTCTCGCCGATGGCCCGGCCGAGACCGAGGATCACCGCTCCAAGGATGCCAGAACGGCCGTAGGGAAGCACGGCGATGCGGATCATCTCCCAACGGGTCGCACCCAGGGCAATGGCCGCCTCCTTCTGACTGGACGGCACCGCCATGAGAACTTCCTTGGTGATCGACGTTATTATCGGGACGATCATGATCATCAGAATAAATACGGCAGCCAGCAAACTGACGCCATAGGGCGCTCCCCGGAAGAAGGGGAGAAAACCGAAGCGCTTGATCAGAAAAGGCTCCACGGTGCTTTGCAGCCAGGGAGTCATGACCAGAATCCCCCACAGGCCGTAGATGACGCTAGGGATTGCGGCCAGGAGTTCAACAAGGGAGGCTGTTACGGCGCCCACCTTGTGAGGGGCCAGTTCGGTAATGAAGAGTGCGGTGCCGACACTGAGCGGAGTGGCCAGCAGGATGGCCAGGACCGATGAGACCACGGACCCGTACAGATAGGGTAATGATGCGAAGCTGCTCTGCACCGCGTCCCAGTCGCTCCCTGTTATGAACCCCCACCCGAATTTACGGAGCGACGGCAGGCTTTCCGACACCATCTCAACCGTCATGACCAGCAGGATGACGAGGATGCTGAGCGCGAAGAGGAGGGTGATGGCGCGAAATATGCGGTCACCGTATTTCTTCGTGGTCATGGTATTCACATGGTCCTCCAATGCTACGCACTCTTAATATTAAAGATTTTTAATAATCAGCAGGGCATTACATCCCTGTCCAAAAAAACTGTCCGGCAATTTTCACGTCATGGCAATATTATACCGTGGCTGGAGTGATTGAAAACAAGCTGGAAGCACTGAGAAAGTATCCGGATCAATCCCGCCTTTTCCAACAAACACCATTGTCAAAGGGTTGATCCATATCTTAGATGTTTCTGACAGCGTTGAATAAAGCGCGGCCCGCTGATTGAACCGGGCCGCGCAGTAAATAGTGGTAGAGCGTTACTTGATGGTATCGATAGTTTTTTCCACCATGGCTGCCACGTTTGCCGGAAGGGGGGCATAACGCAACGGGGCGGCCATTTTCTGGCCCTTATGCAGCTCCCATTTGAGGAACTCAACCAGTTTCTTGCCTTTGGCGGCATCTTTTTGATGTTGATACACAAGAAGATAGGTAAAACCGGCGATCGGGTAGGCATCCTTACCCGGTTGGTTCACAAGGCCGATGCGATAGTCAGCAGGAATGTGCTTGGCAGCGCCGGCAGCGGCAGCGGTCGTTGTGGCGATCGTAGGCTCGATGAAGTTGCCGGCCTGGTTTTGTATGAAGGCAACCGGAAGTTTGTTCTCGAAAGCATAAGCCAGTTCCACGTATCCTATGGAATACTTGGTGTTCTTGACCTGGCCGGCTACCCCTTCGTTACCTTTGCCGCCCAAGCCGACAGGCCACTTCACGGAAGTGTCGGTGCCGACTTGACTTTTCCAAACCGGGCTGACGCTGCAGAGGTAGGAGGTAAAGATAGCGCTCGTGCCGCTGCCGTCGGAGCGATGTACGACAATGATCGGTTCGTTGGGAAGCTTCACGCCCGGGTTGTCACCGGCAATACGCTTATCGTTCCACATGGTGATCTTGCCGAGGAAGATGTCGGTCACGTCGGCGGCTTTTAGCTTGATCGCCTTAGGGATACCGGGAAGGTTATAGGTGATGACCACTGCGCCCATCACGGTCGGGATGTGAAGCAGCTTACCGGGTGCGGCGGCGAGTTCGGCATCGGATAACGGCTTGTCACTGGCGCCGAAATCTACGGTACCGGCGGTGATCTGCTTGATACCGCCGCCGCTGCCGATGGACTGGTAGTTGAATTTGACACTAGTGTCGATCTTTGCGTACTCGCTGAACCATTTGGAATAGAGCGGGTATGGGAAGGTGGCTCCTGCGCCATTGATAAGTGTTTCCGCGGCAGCCTGACCCGCGACGCAGGCCGTTGCTAGCAGGGCGAGCGTCAGAAAACTTTTGCGGATTGTTAAAAACATCGTAACCTCCTCTTTTTGTTTTTTATATCAGATGCGACAGTACAGACTTTTTATTACGGTTATGTTACAGACTGGATAAATATCCGTGACAGACATGTGCCGGTTCAGGAAAGAGGGAGCGTAAACGAGAATATGGACCCCTTGCCGTGTTCGTTGTTCGTCAAGGAGATTTCACCACCATGCAACTGGACTATGTGTTTGGCGATGGCCAAGCCCAGGCCGGTGCCCCCCTGGTCGCGGCTACGGGCCTCGTCGACCCGGTAGAAGCGCTCGAAGATGCGGGCGATATCCTTGTAAGGGATACCTATGCCGGTGTCGGCAACCGAAATCCTCAGAAAACGGGCGGTGTCATCCTTATGAACCGAAATGGTCACAGTCCCTTGGGGCGGGGTGTATTTGATGGCATTGTCCAGCAGGTTTACGATTACCTGCTCCACACGCCCCTGATCGGCCATCACCCGCGGCAATTCGGCCGGAATGTCGATCTGCATACTGATGTTCTTCTTGCGGGCGTTGTCCTCCAGCAGCATGTAAGTTTTGCGGAGGGTGCCGGAGATATCCAGCGGATGGAGGTCAAGCGCCATATCCCTGGATTCCAGGGTTGAAAGGGTGAGAATATCATTGATAAGGGCAGTCAACCGTTCGGAGTGGTTGAGGATGATCTCCACAAAGCGCACGGACCGGTCGGCATCCGACTGAAGCGTCCCGTCCAGCAGCGTCTCGGCGTACCCCTTGATGACCGATACCGGGGTGCGCAATTCGTGTGACACGTTTGCAACAAAATCACGGCGGATATTTTCGACCTGCTTCATATCGCTTATGTCGTGAAATACCGCAACGACCCCGCTTTTCCTGCCATCAACGGTAAGCGGCGCCCAGTGGGTGAGCAGGGTAGTCTCCCCAGGCTGGATGGTAATCTCGCGGATGAGTTCATCGCCTTCGGCGGCCCCCAGCGCGGTAAAGGCCTCCAGGAGATCGGGATGGCGCGAGATTTCAATCAGCTTGCGCCCCTCCACATCGCCCGAAATGGAAAAAAGTTTGCGGAACGCCGGGTTCACCAGGGAGATAACCCCATCCGGCGATGTGACCATCACCCCTTCGCCCATGCCGCGCAGGATCGTATCCAGCTGCTGCTTTTCCGAGGAGAGCCGCAGCATCTGCTGCTCGATCCGCTCACTCATGTCGTTAAGCACGCGAGCCAGTTTACCGACTTCGTCATGGGCGGACACCGGTATCCTGACCGATGATTCGCCACGCCCGATTCGGGCGGCCGCAGTTGCCATGTCCAGCAGGGGACGGGACGTCAGGCTGGACAGGAAACCGCTCAGGACAAGAGCGGCCAGGATGGTCAACAGCGTGGCGATGCCCACCACGCGATGCATGGCCACGACGGAATTGGTGAGGTGGGACAACGGCATGGCCAGGCGGACCAATCCTTCAGTCCTGACGTTTCCGTAGGTCATGGCCACATAGAGCATATCGGTTTTGAGCGTCTCGGAATAGCGCATGGCGATTCCCATTCCCGAGGTGAGCGCAGCATGAACCTCGGGCCGGTCCAGGTGGTTTTGAAGCTCGTCGAGCTTGTCGTCGCTGATCTCGGAATCACCGACAACCCGGCCGTCAAGGGCAATCAACGTTACCCGCTCCTTGATGGCTGAACCGACCGTTTCGGCCAGTTTTTGGGGAGGCTGCTTCATGTTGTCGTGCATCACCAGCAGGCGGGCGAGCTTGGCCTGTATGACCAGATTAGCCCGGCTCTCCTCCAGCAGGTTCTTCTCAAGAACATGGCCCATGTACAGGTAAAAACTGCCTGCAATCGCCAGGATCAAAAGCAGATACGACAACATCAACTTGAGACGGAATCCCATCATTACTCCTCTATCTTGTAACCGAAGCTGCGTACGGTCTTGATCAGATCCCCCGGCTTGCCCAGCTTGCCGCGCAACCGGGTGATATGCGTATCAACGGTTCTGGTGTCCCCCACATTGTTGTAGCTCCAAACATTCTGCAGCAAAAGCTCCCGACTCAACACCCGGCCGGGGCGCTCCGCCAGATACAGCAAGAGCTTGTACTCGGTACTGGTCAGTTCCACCTCGCTCCCAGCGCTCAACACGCGGTGGCGCTCGGTTTCTATGGAAATATCCCCGATGGAGATGAGACCTTCGACCAACGAAGACGACTGACTGTCGCAACGCCTCAGAATGGCCCGGATGCGCAGCAGCAACTCCCGCATTGAAAACGGCTTGACCAGGTAATCGTCCGCCCCCACCTCGAAGCCGACAACACGGTCAATCTCCTCACCCTTGGCGGTCAGCATCAATACCGGGATCTGGTTTGTACGACCGTCCTTGCGGAGTTCCTTGCACACATCCGTCCCCATCATGCCCGGCAGCATCAGGTCGAGCACGACCAGGTCAGGCGCGTCACGCCGCGCCATCTCAAGGCCTTCGAGACCGTCATACGACCATTGCATCTTGAACCCTTCCTTCTCCAGGTTGAACACGAGCAACTCGGTCAGGTCTTTCTCATCCTCGATAATCAGGATTTTCTTCATTGGGGCCTCCCTGAGGCGCACATAAAATTTCTTGTATTTATAACCTTTTTTGCTTTCTTGTAACATAGCATTATTACAATCGTGTTACGAGTTGCTAACATGTTTGTGTGAGCCATTGCTTTTACGTTCCCAAAAACGACGTGCCGGCAAAACGCCGCCCAAAAGCGCCGTATATTTATTATTCCTAAATATCCTATGGCAAATTAAATTTCCTGAGTGCAACCAACCCCCGCGGGAGTGGGCCAGGGAAGGGCAAAAGGCTGCAAATTCAGCTGATCCCCCGCATTCCCTCGCCCCGCTGGTTGGAGGGAGCCTTTTCAAGACTAAACATCCATCATTCTGCGAGGGCTCGGTTCCGACAGGGTTAAATTTTGGCTTGCATTTACCCGGATATTTGTATAAAAATAACAATAGATTAATTACATTGAAGGCTCGACACTAAATCGAATCCAATGGATTTCGGCATCCACCAGTCAAAGGCAGACTGGTGGAATTTTAGTATCATTAAAAAAGGTGCCGCCGTGAAAAAGAAGAAGATGCTTCTTTCGTCCGAGACGATGGACGTGAATTTTGTGCGTAAGGTGGAAGCCTTGTCCGGCACCTCGGTGCGGCGGTGTTTCCAGTGCGGCAAATGTTCAGCCGGCTGCCCCATGGCCACCTTCATGGAGCACCCCCCTAACCGGGTGGTGCGGCTTTTGCAACTGGGCCAATGGCAGCGCATCCTGGCCGGTCGCTCCATCTGGTACTGTGCCTCGTGCGAGACCTGTTCCAGCCGCTGTCCCAACAAGGTGCACCTGGCTTCGATCATGGACGCCCTGCGCAAGCTGTCTTGGGATGCCGAAGGGCCGTCCAAGGAGAGTTACGTGCAGTTGGCCAACAAGCTTTTTTTGCAGAACATCCGCACCTACGGCCGCCAGTACGAGATGCGCCTGGCCGCTGTCTTCAACGTCAAATCAGGCCAGTTTCTCAAGGATCTGATGCTCGGCCCAAAGCTGATCACCAAGGGAAAGCTGAAGATGTTCCACCAGAAGAACAAGAATATGACAGAGATCGAAAATATCTTCAGCCGCATCGAAGAGATGCGTAAGAACGGGGAGGCCCTGTGACCTCCGATAATGCCCTCAGGTACGCCTACTACCCCGGCTGCTCCCTCCATGCCTCGGCCGGCGAATACGACCTTTCCACCCGCGAGCTGTTCAAAAAGCTCGATATCAGCCTGACAGAGGTTCCTGACTGGTTCTGCTGCGGCGCCACTCCGGCCCACAACGTGGATGAACTGCTCTCCCTCTCCCTGTGCGCCAAGAACCTCGAACTGGCGGAACAGGTTGAGGGGGACCTGGCGGTCGCCTGCGCCGCCTGCTTCTCGCGACTCAAGACAACCCAGCATGTCCTGACAGAAAGCGAGGTCAAGCGCCGCCAGGTTGAAAAGGCCATTGACGCCCCGGTCAAGCTGGATGGCAAAGTCAAACACCTGCTTGACATCCTGGCCCGCGACCTGGGGCTGGAGCGCCTGGGACAGGCTGTCAGGAAACCGCTCTCAGGCCTGAAAGTGGCATGCTACTACGGCTGTCTCCTGACCCGTCCGCCGGAGGTGCCGGACCTTGACTGCGTCGAAGCCCCCACCATCATGGAGGACGTCCTGAGAGCGGTCGGCGCAGAAACCGTACCCTGGAGCCACCGCCTGGAATGCTGCGGCGCCAACTTCACCCTCTCGCGGCCCGGCGTCGTGATCCAGTTGTCACATGCCATACTGGATTCGGCCAAGGCGGCCGGCGCAGACTGTATCATGGTAGCCTGCCCCCTGTGCCACGGCAACCTGGACATTCGCCAGAAAGAGATCGAAGGGGTCTTCAGCACCCAATACGCCATGCCGGTCTTCTACATCACCCAACTGGTGGGCCTTGCTGCCGGCCTGGAAGCGGGCAAACTCGGCCTGGACGCCCTGATCGTCAACCCCATGCCCCTTTTAAAGGAAAAAAAGCTTTTATAATGCGTCACAATCGTACTGTTATACTGAAAACGGCAAAAGCTGGAACGATCCGGGAAAAGCAAAAGGCATTGAAGCACGTCCCCGATTTTCAGCCTTTGTTTTAATTTTTCTTTTTCGGCTTATTCTTACTCTGATGTCTCTGTGGTAAAGGCCTTCATGGCAAAAAGGAATGTATAGATGTCCAGAATAGGCGTATTCGTCTGCCATTGCGGTGAAAACATCTCCCGGACGGTCGATGTGGAGCGGGTTGCGGCCGAGGTCGGCAAACTGCCCGGCGTGGCTTTTTCCACCGATTACAAATACATGTGTTCCGACCCCGGCCAGGGGCTTTTGAAAAAAGCCATCCGGGAAGAGCGGCTCTCCCACGTGGTCGTGGCGGCATGCTCTCCGCGCATGCACGAGAAGACCTTCCGCAAGGCGGTGGAACATGCCGGGCTGAATCCCTTCCTGTGCGAGATGGCCAACATCCGCGAGCACTGTTCCTGGGTCCATGAGGACCGGGAAGAGGCCACGGCCAAGGCCATCGACATCGTTGGCATGATGGTCGAGCGAGTCAAGAAGAACCGTGTTCTCCCCACCATCACCGTACCGGTCACCAAGAGATCGCTTGTCATCGGCGGCGGCATCGCCGGTATCCAGGCGGCTCTGGATATCGCCGACGCCGGACATGAAGTAATACTGGTCGAGCGCGAACCTTCCATTGGCGGCCACATGGCCCAGCTCTCCGAGACCTTTCCGACCCTGGACTGTTCCCAGTGCATCATGACCCCCAAGATGGTGGACGTGGCCAACCATCCCAGGATCAAGCTCTACACCTACGCCGAGATCGAACACGTGGAGGGGTACATCGGCAACTTCCAGGTCACAATCCGCAGGAAGGCCCGTTCGGTGATCGAGGAGAAGTGCACCGGTTGCGGGGTCTGCATGGAGAAGTGTCCGGTCAGAAAGATCCCTAACACCTTCGACCGAAACATCGGCATGCGCCCGGCCATCTATGTGCCATTCCCCCAGGCTGTGCCCAACACGCCAGTCATTGACCGGGAGAACTGCACCAAGTTCAAGACCGGTAAATGCGGGGTATGCCAGAAGGTGTGCGGCCCGGGCGCCGTTGACTATGAGCAGGAAGACCGGCTGATCGTCGAACCGGTAGGCGCCATCGTGGTCGCCACCGGCTTTGACCTCTACTCCATCGAGGAGAAGCCTAAGGGCTCCTCGATCAAGGGGTACGGGGAATTCGGCCACGGCAGGATCCCGGACGTGATCGACGGCATGACCTTCGAACGCCTTGCTTCGGCTTCCGGCCCCACCGGGGGCAAGATCCTGCGCCCTTCCGACGGCAGGGAGCCTAAACAGATCGTCTTCATCCAGTGCGTCGGCTCCCGGGCTCGCGAAAAGGGCATCTCCTACTGTTCGAAGGTCTGCTGCATGTACACCGCCAAACACACCATGCTCTACCACCACAAGGTGCATGACGGCCAGGCCTACGTCTTTTTCATGGACGCCCGCACGCCGGGCAAGAACTACGACGAATTCTGGCGCCGTTCCATCGAGGAGGAAGAGGCGGTCTACATCAGGGGCATGGTCTCGCGCCTCTACCAGAAGGGGGACAAGATCGTTGTCATGGGGAGCGATATCGCCGTAGGCGTGCAGGTCGAGATCGAGGCCGACATGGTGGTCTTGGCCACGGCCGTGCAGCCCCAAAAGGGCGCCGACGCCCTGGCGCAGAAGCTTGGCATCTCCTACGACAAGTACAACTTCTACTCCGAGGCCCACGCCAAGCTGCGCCCGGTGGAGTGCGCCACGGCCGGCATCTACCTGGCCGGCGCCTGCCAAGGCCCCAAGGATATCCCAGAAACCGTCAGCCAGGCTTCGGCCGCCGCGGCAAAGGTCATGACCCTCTTTGCCAGGGATCAACTGGAGCGGGAACCGATCGTGGCCAGGGTCAAGGAAGCCGGCTGCGCGGGGTGCTTCTACTGCCGGAAGGTCTGCGCCTACGGCGCGGTGGAGGAAAAGGAGATCCGCGACCGACAGGGCAACCTGGTCAAGGTGGTGGCCTACGTCAATCCCGGCGTCTGCGGCGGCTGCGGCACCTGCCAGGCCACCTGCCCGTCCAAGTCAGTCGAACTGGACGGGTATACCGACGAACAGATAATCGCAATGATAGAAGCTTTATGAACGAGCGATTTTCCGCCAGCTCGGCGTCAGGCAGCGCTCCTCCTTGTCCGGCGTAGCGCTGCTACGCCTCCGCGTCGGATCGCACCTTTCTTGACCTGA
>Ga0316217_10000233_pt1 | contig 83141 bp, 82 predicted proteins | sample 1anoAmetaG_FD_203633 | JGI IMG/M metagenome (GOLD analysis project Ga0316217, IMG submission 203633) | Freshwater microbial communities from Trout Bog Lake, Wisconsin, USA - 1anoA | ecosystem: Environmental > Aquatic > Freshwater > Lake > Hypolimnion/Profundal zone | place: USA: Wisconsin...
TCAGCGCGCTTTGCGAGCCAACGACAGACATTACCAAGCGAGACGATATAATTGCCGTGATTCGACATGAGTTTCGGCATCAGGAAATTGGGCAGACGGATGCTACCGGCGGGGCCGAGCATCAGGAAATGATCCTCTTTTACTTCCGTTTTGATCGGTGCATCGGCGTCTGAGCGCCAATCGGGCAGCAGGCGATCAAGGCCGATGGGGTCGATTACCGCGCCTGAGAGGATGTGGGCGCCCACTTCCGAGCCTTTTTCGACGACAACGACCGATAGATCCGGGTTTTTCTGTTTGAGCCGGATGGCGGCGGAGAGGCCTGCGGGTCCCGCGCCGACGATCACCACATCAAATGCCATGCCCTCGCGTGGGGTCATGCGTGCTTCAGCCAGATCCATAGACCATCCTCTTGGTGCTTAGATTGAACGTTCTTTAAGCTTCTCTATCGCAAGACTTTTGCTTACCTGCAACCTCTCTCAACACAGATGCGTCATCTTGCGACGAAACACTGGAACTTTATGGCCAAGCCCAATAGAGTCCAACCATGAGCACGGGATTAAACGAAACGCGCAAGCAGGCGGCCGAGCTTTTGGCTTGGCACATATCAGCCGGTGTTGACGCCGTGCTGGATGATGCGCCGCATAATCGCTTTGAAGAAGCCGCAAATGACACGCAAGGGCTACGCGATGCCCCCAAACGGGTGGCTTTACGGTCTGAACCAGCCGGAATATCGCCTAAACCACGCGATAGGGGGGCGTCCGTTACCCCCGTGACGCCCGGTCCGGCCAAGGATTGGGTAGAAGAGGCGCGCGCACGGGCGGCGGCGGCACAGAGTTTGGACGAATTACGCGCTCATTTAGTCAGTTTTGAAGGATGTCCACTGAGTCGAACCGCCAAAAGCTGTATTTTGGCCAATTCCGCCTCGGATCACGGCATTCTCGTGATCGGCGATGCGCCCGAGGCCGATGATGATCGCAGCGGCGAGGCGTTTTCAGGCCGCCCCGGTGTTTTGCTGGATGCGATGATGAAGGCGATCGGGCTTGAACGCGATCAGCTTATCTTAACAACCGCTATTCCCTGGCGTCCACCGGGTAACCGGGCGGCAACTGTGCAAGAATTGGAGGTCTGCGCCCCGTTTTTGCTGCGTCAGGTCGAATTGGTGAGGCCGCGATTGGTTTTAGCCTTGGGCGCTTTGCCCGCACAATTGCTCGCAGGGCGCATGGAAAGTGTGCTGAAATTACGCGGCCAATGGATCAATTTCGATCATAGCGGGCAAGCTGTGACAATGATGGTGACGTTACCGCCCGCTTATTTATTACGACAACCAATGCAAAAGAGGTTTGCTTGGCGTGATTTGAAAGCATTTCGTAAGGCGCTTGGTGATTTTCTTCCGCTTTAAGAACGCGCCAAGCATAACATGGCGGATGAAGCTATAGAGCAAGGTTTTCATAGAGGTAAAAACCGTATTTTTACTCTCATATTTCAATAGGCTATTTTTGTTTGACACGTGAGATTTTGTTTTCGTTAATACCCAAGTGGTTTCGTCAATGGTTTGAGCGATACAGGAACAGATACCAAATCCCACTGATAAACAACCTATTCAGATGAAAAACCCATTCAGACATGACGTTAGAGCGTCTTCGCTAACGCCTTAACCCCTTCACGATAGGTTGGGTAGCGCAACTCAACCCCTAATTCCTCGCGGATGAGCCTGTTCGATACCCGTTTATTATCCGCATAAAAACTCCGCGCCATTTCGCTCATGACGGCCTGTTCAAAAGGCACTTCCGGGGGCGGTTCGCGGCCTGTGATTTCGGCGGCGTAAAGCAACACATCCTGCGGCGGGGCAGGCTCATTGTCCGAGACATTATAAACCGCCCCCTGACGTGGTTTGGCTATTGAGGCCAAAAGCACCTGCGCGATATCGTCAACATGAATGCGGTTAAACACTTGGCCCTTTTTGATCACCCGTTGCGCGCGTTGATCGAGGTTGAGGATCGGGTTTCGCCCCGGCCCATAAATCCCGGCCAATCGAAAAATCTGCGTCGCCTTGTCTGAGCGCGCGCCTAATGCCAACCATTCCTGTTCCACCTCCACACGCCGTTGTGTGCGGGCATGGCTCGGGTTTGGCGGTACCGTCTCATCCACCCAGCCACCCTCGGCATCGCCATAAACGCCAATGGTTGAGAGATAGCCGATCCAGCGAATAGTTTTCGAGGCTTCAATTTCATGCGCAAAACGCGGTAAAACGGGATCGCCCGCCTCATCGGGGCCTGCTGAAACCAGCACCGCATCGGCCTCGCTTAAGGCTTCCGAAATGCGCGGATCAGCGCTTTCCTCGTTAAACACCAAAACCTCACAGCCGGGCCTCGTTTTGCGGGCCGCTTTTTCAGCCGACCGAACGGTTGCAACAACGGATGCAAACCGTGCCTCGGCAAAGCGTAAAAACGCTTCCGATGTAAAGCCCAATCCGAAGACCACCAGTTTCATGGCTCACCTCCCTCCGCCTGCCATTCATCCAAAACCGTCAGATCGGTTTCGCTCCGATGATAGCGTTCACGCAAGGCGGTGAAATGTCCATACGGTAAAAGCCGTGACAGTGCCCACACCGCAGCGCCCCGCACCAAAGAAGACGCATCGCCAAGCAAGCGCTCGGCCTCTGGCGCAAGCGAAGCATCGCCGGAATTGCCCATCGCAATCAGCACATTTCGGATAAACCGATCCCGCCCCGTTCGCTTTACCGGTGTACCCGCAAATTTGGCGCGAAAAGCGGCATCATCCAACCGCACAAGCTCGGCCAATTTGGGTGCCGCAAATTCCTCCCGCGCCTGCAATTTCGCTTCCCGCGTCGCGACCGCAAATTTATTCCAGGGGCAAACGGCCAGGCAATCATCACAGCCAAAAATCCGATTACCCATGAGAGGTCGCAACGTCCGATCAATCGGTCCCTTATGTTCGATGGTGAGATAGGCAATGCATTTCCGGGCGTCGAGTTGGTAGGGCGCGGGGAAGGCGTTGGTCGGGCAGATCGAGAGGCACTTGGAGCAGCTCCCGCAATGGTCTTTTTCCGGCGCATCGGGCGGCAATTCAAGCGTCGTAAAAATGGCACCCAGAAAAAGCCAGCTACCATGCGCGCGCGACACCAGCACCGTATGCTTGCCCTGCCAGCCGAGGCCGGAAGCGGCGGCCAGCGCCTTCTCCATCACGGGAGCGGTGTCGACAAAAACCTTCACGGCGGGCGGGAAGACACCTGTATCGAACTTATGGTGCGAATTGGCGCTTATATCTACCTGAACGGGCGTTTTACGTGCTTTTTCACTGGCGCTATTCACCTCAAAGCCAGCTTTATCTACCAAAAAGTGAGCAATTTGCTTCAACCGCCCTTTCAATACATCATGGTAATCGCGGGATCGCGCATAGATTGAAATCGCCCCGCACTCGGGTTTTTCAAGTATATCTAAAGGCTCAAAATCGGGCGCATAAGACATTCCAAGTATAATGATGCTTTTTACTTGGCTCCAAAGCTTTGCAGGGTCCGCCCGCTCCTCAACGCGCGTTTCCATCCACGCCATCGTGCCATGGTACCCGGCATCGAGATAGGCTCTAAGATGCTGTAAAGCCTCAGGAATCGCATCGGGCGTCGTAATGTTGATGGCGGAAAACCCCTCCGCCTCCGCCTTGGCGACGAGCGCCTGTTTGAGCGCTGCGGGCGTCAGAAATCTAGGTCCGAATAATGGGCCGACGGGTCCATTCCCGGCACCCGATCAGCCAGCAAAGGACGGAACGACGGACGCGATTTTATCCTTTGATACCAAGCTTTTGCGGCATCATTGGCCGACCATGGAACGTCTCCCAAATAGTCCGCCACCGATAATTGCGCCGCCGCTGCCAGATCAGCATAAGTCAGCTTAGAACCTCCCAGCCAATTCCGATGCGCCATCAAATATCCGATATAGGAAAGGTGATACCGCACATTGTTCCGAGCTGCCCGGATTGCCGCCATATCGGGGGGGCCCCCTCCCTGTTCAGTACCCATAAAACGCTTATTGATTTTCTCATGCACAAGATAGCCCGTTACCTCGTCAAACATCTTGCCATTGAACCAATCGAGCAAGCGCCGTACCTCCGCGCGCTCTAGCGGCCCATCGGGTAAAAACCGATGCTCACCTAAGGCTAAACCCCTTGTTTCATCAAGATATTCTGCAATAACACCCGCTCCCGGCAAAGCCCCCGTTTGCTCTTCCACAAAGACGGGCGTGGTGCCGGCAGGGTTCATGAGCAGGAACTCCCGACGCCTTTCCCACACCCGCTCTTCAACAAGCGCTACGTTAAAACCAAGCTCGCCTAAAATGAGCCGAATAAAGCGCGATTGGGGACAAAAGGCCGAATGATACAAAGTGGACATAAGGGATTTGGTTTCCACTACCAGAATGCCAGTAAAATTGTCGATCCGGCGATTCGACCCGGACGATATAGATTTCAGCGTATAGTTTCCACTTGATCGGGAAACAACCCATCATAGAGCGTAATCAAGCGGTTTATTGCCGAGATTGCATCGATTTTGGCTCAAAACGGCATAAATCCGCGATCGGACAGCGCCAGCATTCCGGTGTCCGCGCTTTGCACAGATAGCGGCCATGCAGGATCAGCCAATGATGCGCATGAAGTCCAAATTCCTTTGGAATAACGGCCTCCAAGCCCTTTTCAATCGCCTCGGGAGTCTTCCCAATAGCCAGCGGAATCCGGTTCGAAACCCGGAAAACATGGGTGTCCACCGCCATGGTAGGCCAGCCAAAGGCCATATTGAGCACCACATTAGCCGTTTTGCGCCCAACACCGGGCAAGGCCTGCAAGGCCTCGCGGTCTTCGGGCACGCGGCTATTATGCTGGTCGATAAGCGTCTGCGACAAGGCGATGACGTTTTTTGCCTTGGTCCGAAAAAGGCCGATGGTTTTGACGTATTCCCGAACCGCATCCTCGCCTAAACCCACCATTTTTTCCGGTGTATCGGCTATTTTGAACAAAGCCCGCGTCGCTTTATTGACCCCCGCATCGGTCGCCTGTGCCGATAAAACAACCGCGACAAGCAGGGTATAAGCGTTGACATGCTCCAATTCTCCCTTCGGTTCGGGATCAATGGCGGCAAACCGACGAAAAACTTCAGCAATATCAGCTTTCGCCAGAGGCTTAGGAGCCGCGGCTTTTCGCCTCGCCGATTTTGAAGGGGTGGATGGTTTTGTTGCCATGATAATCACGATATAAGAGCTTTTATGGAAAGCAGGCAAGCACATGACGGATGCAATTGATACTCTCCTGTTCCAAACCATTCTTCGGCCCCATCGTTCATTAAATCTGAGCGGTTTCAGGCTCGTCATGGCGCTTGTGGCGGGTGCGAGTGCGATTGCCAGCCTTCCTTTCGTGATTTTAGGCTTTTGGCCCGTCGCAGGCTTTTATGGGCTTGATGTTCTGCTGCTTTTTTTGGCCTTCAAGGCGAATTATCGCGCCGCCCAGTATTTTGAAGAAGTGACGATCAGCCCGTTTGAACTCCTCCTCCGCAAAGTCTCACCCGAAGGCAGTACACGGGAATGGCGGTTTAATCCCGCTTGGACACGCCTTGTAGCCGAGGAGCACGAGGAATTTGGCATAACCCACCTGGTCTTGGTGTCGCGTGGACAAAGCGTCGCTATCGGGCATTTTTTGGGCGCGGATGATAAGGCGAATTTATTGAAAGGCTTGTCCCGTGCCTTGGGGGAGGCGAAACGCGGCCCTTTTTACGCCTGAATACCTTAAAACATCGGTTTCGGGTGTTCGACGCAGGTTAAGCTTGTTAGGGAATGGCATGACCAGCAAACGGAGCCTTCCATGACCGTTCTCGACACCGATATGACCACCGACTATGACAAAGTTCGCAAGACGCTCGCCTACATCACGGATCATTGGCGCGATCAACCCTCGCTGGATGAGATTGCCGAGCATGTAGGCCTCTCTGAGCCGCATCTGCACCATGTCTTCCGCCGCTGGTCCGGCCTATCCCCAAAGGCCTTTCTACAAGCCATTACGCTCGATCACGCCCGCTCGCTCCTGCGCGATTCGGCTTCGATCCTCGATACGGCCTATGAAGTCGGTCTTTCTGGCCCGGGTCGTCTGCATGATCTGTTTGTGACGCATGAAGCCATGTCGCCGGGGGACTGGAAGGCCGGGGGCTATGGTCTCACATTGCGGTACGGCTACCATCCGTCGCCCTTTGGTGAGGCGATAGCGGTCGCTACCGATCGCGGGCTGTCGGGCTTAGGCTTTGTCGATGGCGGCGATCATGCGGCTGCGCTGGCCGATATGGTGCGGCGCTGGCCAAAGGCGATCTTTGTTCAAGATCAGGAACTCACTGCCCCGCTTGCCGCCCGCGCCTTTGATCCGAGCCTCTGGAAGCCTGAAACACCGCTTCGGGTGGTCTTCATTGGTACAGATTTCGAAGTGCGCGTCTGGGAAACGCTTCTCCGCATCCCCTTAGGCAGCGCCACGACCTATTCTTCACTTGCCGAAACCCTTGGCAAGCCAAAGGCAGCACGAGCCGTTGGCGGCGCGGTTGGCCGCAATCCTGTTTCGTTTGTGGTGCCATGCCACCGGGTCATTGGAAAATCTGGCGCATTGACCGGATATCATTGGGGTTTGACCCGTAAACAGGCCATTCTCGGCTGGGAAGCAGGTCAGATCGGCAGCCTCAAAGGATAAACACGGCAACAAAGTGTAGATTCTTGGCGTTTCCTTTGGAAAGGCTTCTTGAAGCCTCTATGACACCCCCCTATATACCCCCTCGAAGCTGGACCGTAGGGTCTGAAATCTTGGAGATCGGTAAGGAATTTAAAAGGCAACATGCCTTTGTTCTTTGCCAATGTCGGCACCGCCTTTGGGGTCTGATGATCTCGCTATGACAGGGGAAGCAAAAATATGGCAAAAGTTATTGGTATTGATCTTGGAACAACCAATTCCTGCATCGCAGTGATGGATGGTTCAACTCCAAAAGTGATTGAAAACGCGGAAGGCGCCCGCACAACACCGTCGGTTGTCGCCTTCACCGATTCAGACGAGCGCCTTGTCGGTCAGCCCGCCAAACGGCAAGCCGTTACCAACCCTGAGGCGACTTTCTTTGCCATTAAGCGGTTGATCGGTCGTACCTATACCGATCCAATGACCCAAAAAGACAAGGGTCTTGTGCCTTATGAAATCGTCAAAGGTGGCAGTGGTGATGCTTGGGTCAAAGCCCGTGGTACAACCTATTCGCCGTCGCAGATTTCGGCCTTTATTCTTCAAAAAATGAAGGAAACAGCGGAAGCTTTCTTGGGTACAGGCGTAACGCAGGCCGTTATCACCGTTCCGGCGTATTTTAACGACGCTCAACGTCAGGCAACGAAAGACGCTGGCAAGATTGCGGGCCTCGAAGTTCTTCGTATCATCAACGAGCCGACGGCCGCCGCGCTTGCCTATGGCCTCGACAAAAAGAAATCTGGCACGATTGCTGTTTATGACCTCGGCGGTGGTACCTTCGACGTGTCGATCCTCGAAATTGGTGATGGTGTTTTTGAAGTAAAATCGACGAATGGCGATACATTCCTTGGCGGTGAAGACTTCGATATGCGGCTCGTCGAATATTTGGCGGACGAGTTCAAGAAAGAGCAGGGCATTGACCTGAAAAAGGACAAATTAGCGCTGCAACGTCTGAAAGAAGCCGCTGAAAAGGCCAAGATCGAGCTTTCTTCCGCTGCACAGACCGAAATCAATTTGCCTTACATTACGGCTGACGCATCGGGTCCAAAGCATTTGACGCTCAAGCTGACGCGCTCGAAATTTGAAGCATTGGTCGATGATCTTGTTCAAAAGACGATTGAACCGTGCAAAAAGGCGCTTAAAGATGCGGGCCTGAAGGCTGGCGACATTGACGAAGTCATTCTGGTTGGCGGCATGACCCGTATGCCAAAGGTGCAGGAAGTTGTTAAAAACTTCTTCGGCAAAGAGCCCCACAAAGGCGTTAACCCAGATGAAGTCGTTGCCATTGGTGCCGCCGTGCAGGCGGGCGTTCTCCAAGGGGACGTTAAGGACGTTCTCCTTCTCGATGTCACACCATTATCGCTTGGCATTGAGACGCTTGGTGGTGTGTTTACCCGTTTGATTGATCGTAACACTACCATTCCAACCAAAAAGAGCCAAGTCTTTTCGACTGCGGAAGACAATCAGAGTGCCGTTACCATCCGCGTTTTCCAAGGTGAGCGTGAAATGGCCGCAGACAACAAGGCGCTTGGCCAGTTCGATTTGGTTGGTCTACCCCCTGCGCCGCGCGGCGTGCCACAGATTGAAGTGACATTCGATATTGATGCGAACGGCATTGTCAATGTGACCGCCAAGGATAAAGCTACGAATAAGGAGCAGCAGATCCGTATTCAGGCATCGGGCGGGTTATCCGATGCTGAAATCGAGAAAATGGTCAAGGATGCCGAGGCCCATGCGAATGAGGATAAGGCCCGTCGGGAACTCGTCGAGGCCAAGAATCAGGCTGAAAGCTTGATCCATTCGACAGAGAAATCGGTTTCCGAGCACGGCGATAAAGTTTCGGCGGGGGATAAAGCTGCGATTGAATCGGCGATTGAGGCTTTGAAAACCGCCTTATCGGGTGAAGATCCTGAAACGATCAAGGCTCGCACAACCGACCTGATGCAGGCTTCCATGAAGTTAGGCGAGGCCGTTTATGCCGCGGGCCAAGGCGAAGGTGGCCATGAACACGGGGGTGACCACGAAGGACATCACGACGATGCGCATGGTAAGGATGATGTTATCGACGCCGACTTTCGCGAAGTAGGCGACGACGACAAGAAAAAGCGGGCCTGAGCGTAGTCGTTTTTCAACATAAGACCCGGCACATAACTGTGTCGGGTTTTGTTGTGAAAAGGCCACCATCCGCGTTCGAAACGGATTAAGCATGGATCAGGCATGAGCAAGCGCGATTACTATGAAATACTAGGCGTAACCCGTTCGGCAACTGAAGCTGATCTTAAATCAGCCTTCCGCAAACTCGCGATGCAACACCATCCCGACAAAAACCCCGGAAATTCCGAAGCCGAAGCAAAATTCAAAGAATTGAATGAGGCCTATCAGATTTTGTCAGACGGTCAAAAGCGTGCCGCCTATGATCGGTTTGGCCATAACGCATTTGAACAAAATGGCGGCGGTGGTGGCTTTAATGGCGATTTCGGGTCGTCAATGTCCGATATTTTTGAAGATCTATTCGGCGGGATGGGCGGTCGAGGCCAGCGTCGTTCTGACGGACGTGAGCGCGGTTCGGATCTTCGATACAATCTGGAAATCACCCTTGAGGATGCCTTTAACGGCAAAACAGAAACACTTACGATCCCAACGGCTGTAACCTGTGAGCCATGCGGCGGAACAGGTGCAAAGCCGGGTACGAAGGCAAAGACCTGTCCTACATGTGGGGGGCAGGGACGGGTTCGCGCAAGCCAAGGCTTTTTCTCCATTGAGAGAACATGCCCAAAATGCCAAGGACGCGGCGAAATTATTCAAGATCCGTGTACTTCATGCCGAGGCGCGGGCCGGGTTACGACGGATCGAACACTTTCAGTCAATATTCCTCCCGGTGTTGAAGAGGGAACCCGTATTCGGTTATCGGGTGAAGGAGAAGGAGGGTTAAGAGGTGGCCCGTCAGGTGACCTTTATATTTTCCTGTCGATCAAATCCCATCGTTATTTCCAACGGGATGGAGCCGATCTTTACTGTCGTGTGCCAATATCCATGGTTACGGCAGCACTGGGCGGTGAATTGCGGGTCCCAATGATGGATGGCGAGATGAAAGCCGTCTCGGTTCCAGAGGGTACACAGTCTGGCAAGCAAATTAAGCTGCGGGGTAAAGGTATGCCGATTTTAAGGTCGCGCGATTATGGCGATCTTTATATTCAAGTATCTGTTGAAACGCCGCAAAAGCTAACACCACGGCAAAAAGAGCTTTTGAAAGAATTTGAGAGCGAGAGTTCTAAAGATACCCAGCCCGAAAGCGCAGGATTTTTTAATAAAATGAAGGAGTTTTTTGCAGGCGGAATCGAATAAACGTAATTATCCGAATTGTTTAGCCTGACGAAAACCGTTCTGGTCCCTTTATGGTATTTAAGAACGATGTGCATGATATATCGCGCTTTTTTAAGGCGTGGATGGGTGGTCCGATGATTGTTGGTGCAATAGCACCTTCAGGCGCCGCACTCTCTACCTTGGTCGCTAAACAGGTTGATCCGGCCTCTCACGGCCCAATCCTTGAGCTTGGACCCGGCACCGGATCAATGACGGATGCCCTTATTAAACGAGGCGTTGACCCTAAAAGATTGATCCTTATCGAATTTAATAAGACATTTTGCGACGTGTTGGCTGCGCGTTTCAAAGATAGCATGATCTTGCATGGCGACGCTTATAAGATTGGAAAGGTGCTTAAAAACCTTCACCCGAACCCTCTCGCTGCGGTTGTTTCGGGATTACCCTTATATGCGCGCCCGCAAGAGCAGCGGGTCAGCCTTCTCCGCGATGCCTTTCGTTACATGGCCCCGGGGGGTCCTTTTATCCAATTCACCTACGCTGCAACGTCTCCTATTCCTCTCGACTCCCATGATATTGCGGCGAAAGCTTTGCCCCTGGTATGGTTTAATCTTCCGCCCGCTCGCGTTTGGATATACCGCGATAAGTTAAACCGCTTGATATAGCGGCTCGAATCTGGGATCGCAGACTTCTGTTCAGAAGAAAGTAGCGAGCGATGCCCAAGATTGAACCACGCGAACGAATGATCATAGCGCTTGACCTTCCAAGCGTAAATGATGCCCTAGCGATGATTGAGCAGCTTGGTGACAGCGTAAATTTTTATAAAATTGGAATGGAGCTCGTTTATGCAGGTGGTCTTGATCTCGTTCGTCAGCTTTCTTCAAGCGGTAAAAAGGTATTTTTAGACTTAAAACTTCACGATATTCCAAATACTGTCGAAAAAGCGACCCAGAGGGTAGCCGATTTGGGCGCTACCTTTCTGACCGTACATGCTTTTCCGCAGACGATGAAGGCGGCTGTGAAGGGAAAAGGTCTGAGCTCACTGCAAATTCTCGGTGTTACAGTGATGACGTCTTATGACGATTCCGATCTCATTGAAGCCGGCTACGCGATGGGTGTTCGGGATTTAGTGGCCCACCGGGCGCAACAAGCGAAGGCCATTAAAATGGATGGTCTTATTTTATCGCCTGAGGAATTAGCAAGTATGCGGGCGCTTATCGGTACCAGTCTTACGCTGATTACGCCTGGAATTAGACCAAAAGGTTCAGAAAAAGGCGATCAAAAGCGAGTAATGACGCCGAGAGACGCGATTAGCGCGGGTGCGGACTATCTCGTGATCGGTCGACCAATTACAGCAGCGCCGGACCCTAAAAGCGTTGCCGAAGCAGTGGTTGAGGAAATTTCATTAGCGCTTGGTTGACCAAGCTCGTTCAATCGCGTTTTGTGCGGCAGTCGCATTATTCGTAGCGGAAGAGAATTGCCCCAATGTCTGGCACGCGTATTATTGTTATAGGTTCTGCCGGTCGCATGGGCCGAATGTTGATTGAGACCATCCATGAAACGGAAAGCGCCGTATTGGTCGGCGCAATCGAGCGAGAATCCTCCCCGTTTCTCGGCAAAGATTCTGGTCTGATGGCCGGAATCGGCGAAAATGCTATTCCGATTACCGATGACCCGCTTGCTCTTTTTGCGTCCGCCGACGCTGTGATTGATTTCTCAACGCCATCATCGACAATACATTATGCGGCGTTAGCGGCACAGGCGCGGATTGTGCATGTGATTGGGACGACAGGTATGGGTGCTGATGATATCGCCCAATTGGAAGCGGCTGCGCGACATGCCGTTATTATTCGATCAGGGAATATGAGTCTCGGCGTTAATTTACTGGCTGCCTTGGTGAAGCGTGTTGCTCACACGCTTGGTGAAAATTTTGATATCGAAATACTTGAAATGCACCATCGTTTAAAAGTAGATGCACCTTCCGGCACCGCTTTATTATTGGGCGAGGCAGCAGCTGCCGGGCGTGGCATTCCCCTTGATGACGCTCATTCAGTCCGTTCACGCGACGGACACACAGGGCCTCGCGACCAAGGTTCGATTGGCTTTGCGGCGCTGCGCGGCGGAACGGTTGTTGGCGACCACAGTGTTATTTTTGCCGGGCCATCGGAGCGGATTACGCTTTCCCATGTTGCTGAAAACCGTGGCATATTTGCCCGTGGGGCCGTGAGGGCTGCCCTTTGGGGACAAGGCAAAAAGCCTGGGATGTATTCGATGATGGACGTCCTTCATTTGGGCGATATATAAATTGTGGTTTTGTTGGGAGATTAACATGGATCGGGTGCTTGTTCTCGTTCGTCACGGCCAGAGTGACTGGAATTTGAAAAATCTTTTTACGGGATGGAAAGATCCGGATTTAACGCCGCAAGGTGTTTCAGAGGCGACTGCGGCAGGCGAGCGTCTTAAAGAGCTAGGCTTAGTCTTTGATATTGCTTATACTTCTGCTTTGACCCGAGCGCAGCATACGTGTCGATTAATTCTAAACCAATTGGGTCAATCTGATCTTCCGACGATCCGCGATCAGGCGTTAAATGAGCGGGATTATGGGAATTTATCTGGGCTTAATAAGGATGATGCTCGGGCTAAATGGGGTGAGGATCAGGTGCATTTGTGGCGGCGGTCTTATGATGTACCGCCTCCGGGTGGGGAGAGTTTAAAGGATACGGTTGCCCGCGTTTTACCTTATTATTGTCAGGAAATACTTCCCCGAGTCTTGCGGGGTGAGCGGGTTATTGTTGCAGCCCATGGTAATTCTTTACGGGCTTTGGTGATGATTTTGGATCGACTGACTCCCGAAACCATTCCAAGCATGGAACTGGATACGGGCGTTCCTCTGGTCTATCATTTGAAGGCGGATTCGATGGTTCAATCAAAAAAGGTTCTAAAGCCTTGATAGATATAGCGATTTTAGACGGAGACGAGGCGCGGCGAAGGATACCGGAGCTGGCTCTTGTTCTTCAGGATTGCGTGGCGAAGGGTGCTTCTGTTAGTTTTATGAATCCGTTTAGTCTTGCAGAGGCGATTGGATACTTTACCGATATTGCCGAGGGAGTTGCAAGGCAGGAAATTATACTATTGGCAGCGATTGAGAATGGTCGCGCGGTTGGTACCGTTCAGATCCATCCAGCCGGGAAGCCCAACCAACCTCATCGGGCCGATATTGCCAAAATGTTGGTCCATTCGGCTCATAGAAAGCAAGGGATTGGTCAAAAACTGCTCGAATCGGCAGAAATTGAGGCTAAGAAAAGAGGCTATATGCTGCTTACGCTTGATACGGCGTCGGGTGAAGCTGAGAGACTTTACTCGCGCGTCGGGTATAAAAGGGCGGGAGTGATACCCAATTACGCGCTTTGGCCGGATGGTGGGTATTGTGACACAGTATTTTATTATAAATTAATCGATGGTTGAAGCAATAATCATTAAGCCCGGTGTTTTTTACTATCCGGAATATTATAACCGTTCCGTTCAGGAGGAGTTGCGGGACGAAATATTGAGTTATGCCAATAAGTTAGGGTGGTTCCAGCCAACGCTTCCACGGTGGGGGACGCCTTTTTCGGTTAAGATGCTTAATTATGGACCTTTAGGCTGGGTTTCCGATAAGTCCGGTTACCGTTATCAGCCGACTCATCCTGAAAATGGAGTAGTGTGGAGGCCATTTCCGGCATATATGACCAGTCTTTGGAGTAGTCTAAACGAAGGTTGGGGTAGTCCTGAGGCATGTTTAGTGAACTACTATCACCCTCAAGCGCGCATGGGACTGCATCAGGATCGGGATGAGCAGGATTTGACTGTTCCCGTGATCTCGGTCTCGCTCGGCGACACCGCGCTCTTCCGAATTGGAACCTCTGATCGTAAAGGGCCAACACAATCGTTAAAGTTGAAATCCGGGGATGTCCTCGTTTTTGGCGGACCGGCGAGATTGGACTTTCACGGCATTGATCGCATCTATCCCGGCACCTCCACCCTCTTGCCCGATGGAGGCAGAATTAATCTGACCCTGCGGCGGGTAACAAAGTCCGATTAGACGTCTGCCTTTTAAGCAACCGTATTGACCCCGCCATTGATCGGACCTTTTGGGCCACCTTTGGCTACGCCTACCAAGGCAGGACGCAAGACCCGCTCTCCAATGACGAAGCCTGCTTGAACCACTTCAGTAATGGTGCCGGCTGGGATCGTCGCATCGTCGACTTCAAACATGGCTTGATGCAGGTTAGGGTCGAACCGTTCCCCCTTGGGATCGAGCTTCTTAATGCCATGGCGTTCAAGGGTTTTGAGCAAATCCCGTTCGATCAATTCGACACCTTCGATCAAGGCTTTGAAAGGCCCCTCGGCGCTGCTCAGCGCATCGGCAGGAATACTCTCAATGCCGCGTCGGGCATTATCGGCAACCGTTAGCATATCGCGTGCAAAACCCGTCACGGCATAGGCCCTCGCGTCAGCGACTTCCTTTTCGGTCCGGCGACGAAGATTTTCCATCTCGGCTAAAGTTCGAAGCGATTTATCCTTGAGACTGGCGTTTTCCGCATTAAGGGCCTCAATCACAGCATGGATTTCGGCTTCGGTTTTCTCCGACCCATTGACTTCGGTAGAGGTGGAATCATGTTCAGGCTTATCGGTCATGGTACTCAATCGATGATGAATTAAAAAACGGATTCATACCCGATATCAGGTGTATGAGATAGAAAATCAAGATCTTTGATGATAAATCAGAGTGATAAGACCATCGTTGTTATCAAGCACCAAAAATTTCTAAGAGCGTTTTCCGGATAGAACCTTGTCGAGCGACATTCCCTATCTTTCCTCCTGTGAGGTCGGTGACATAAAATACGTCAACCACTTTCTCGCCGAAGGTTGCAATATGGGCGGATGCGATGTTGAGGTTTAATTTACCGAGTGTGGTTGTTAGCTCATAGAGTAATCCGGGTCGATCAAGTCCCGAAATCTCGATGATTGTAAATCGGGTTGATGCCGTATTGTCGATAACCACTTCAGGTACCACTGTAAACGCTTTAGACGCTTGGCTGCGTTGAGGCGAACGGGCGGCAACGGCATCGGAAATTTTTATTTCACTTTTAAGCGCTTTTTCAATTCCTTGTGCGATTCGGTTGGCTCGCCGCAATTCATCGTCATCTTCATCGAAAGCGCGGGAAATGAAGATCGTATCCAGCGCTAATCCGTCATTGGTAGTAAAAATCTGCGCATCGACGATGTTGGCGCCCGCAGCGGCACACGCGCCCGTGATGATTGCGAGTAATCTTGGATGATCAGGTGCCGAAACGGTTAGCTCGGTGATACCACGAAATTTGTCGGTTGCGACCTCTGTCGAAAGTGTCCGCATGTCCCGCTCAGCCGCATATAGAAAATGGGCGTGCTTGATCCGGCGTTTCAGATCCACTTTTAGCCAATAGGCCGGATAATGTCGCGCGACATAGGCGTCTAATTCAATGTCCGTCCAATTGGGCAGAGCACGACGTAATTCTTCCTGCGAAGCTCGAACGCGTTGTTCGCGATTGATGGTGGAATGCCCGCCCGCCAGCACGATTTCGGTTTCCCAAAAGAGCGTTCGTAGCAATTGTCCCTTCCAGCCATTCCACACGCCTGGACCAACGGCGCGAATATCGCAAACGGTCAACACCAACAGCATACGAAGCCGCTCTAAGGTTTGCACGGTTGCTGCAAATGCCTCAATCGTAGCTTGATCGGAAAGGTCTCGGCTTTGGGCAATGGTTGACATATCCAAATGATGCTCGATCAACCAAGCGACCGCCTCGGTCTCGGCTTCGTTAAGCCCAAGCCTTGGACAAAGCCGCCGGGCAACTTTAGCGCCCGCAATGGAATGATCTTCGGGTCGACCCTTTGCGACATCATGCAAAAACAACGCAACATGCAAGATGCGCAAATTTCGGATCATCGGAATGATTTCATGCGCAACGGGTAATTCCGCCGCGTGACGACCTGCTTCAATTTCAGCGAGCGCACCTAAGGAGCGCAAGAGATGCTCATCAACCGTATAATGATGATACATGTTAAATTGCATCATCGCGACGACGCGACCAAATTCTGGAACAAATTTTCCTAAGAGCCCTGCTTCGTTCATTCGCCGTAAGGTGATTTCAGGCGAGTTTTTTGAAACCAGCAATTCAACAAAAAGTTTATTCGCCTCACGGTTTGATCTTAAATGGGCATCGACGAGTTTGAGCGATTGGGTGACAAGTCGCGTCGCATGGGGATGGATTGCGCGATTTAAACGATCAGCGACATGATATAACCGGATCAAATTAACGGGATCTCGCGTAAAAATCGTGTCATCGGATATCGTCAACCGCTCATTCTCAAGAATGAAATCTTTCGATCCTGCAATACTATTATTTTTGCGCTTCAACCGCCCGACAAAGCGATTTAAACCTGATGCTGGTTTGGCGTGTCGCGCTTCAAGAGCGGCGCAAACAATGGCGGTTAAATCGCCCACATCTTTGGCAACCAGAAAATAGCGCTTCATGAAACGCTCTACGGCGGATAGGCCACCATGGCTTGCATAACCTAGACGTTGTGCGATGACGGGTTGGATATCAAAAGATAAACGTTCTTCGGATCGCCCGGTGACGAAATGCAATTGCGATCGAACGCGCCATAAAAACTCTTCGCAACGCAAAAAGAGTTGACGTTCTTCTTTGCTGAAAAGTCCGACATCAACGAGATCATTTATATCCCGAACTTGATAGACATATTTTGCAATCCAAAACAGCGTATTGAGATCCCGCAGACCACCTTTGCTGTCTTTAACATTTGGTTCAACGAGATAGCGTGATGATCCTGCTCTTGAAACACGTGTCTCGCGTTCCGCTAACTTCGCGGCGACAAATTCCGCTGCCGTACCGCTAACAATTTCGACTTCATAACGCTTTTGAAACTCAGAAAATAATTTTGTATCACCTGTCAACCATCGCGCTTCGAGCAAGGCAGTTCGGATGGTCATATCGGCTTTGGCTTCGCGAATACATTCTTCGACAGTGCGAACCGAATGGCCGACTTTTAATTTAAGGTCCCATAAGGCGTAGAGGAGGATTTCGATAACGCTCTCAGACCAAGGTGTAGCTTTATAAGGCAGTAGAATGAGTAAATCGATATCGGAACCCGGTGCGAGCGTTCCCCTTCCATACCCGCCAACGGCTGCGATCGACATCTTTTCAGCGAATGATGGATTGGCCGAGGGGTAAAAAATGGTGGTGGCAACGTCAAACAGGGCACTAATGATCTCATCCATAACTAAGGAAAGGGCGGTTACGCATTCAATTCCGTTGCGCTCATCGTTCAGAAGACGCTCCGCATTCTGGCGGCCTTCAGCGAGGGTCTGACGAAGAATGGCAACAACGGCCTGTCGCTTTATCGCCATATCAGCATCGCTTGAGGCGACCGCCCGAACGGCGGAGATCAATGTCGAGGGATCTATAAGCTCAGGAATTGAACGATGGACCATGCGTGCCTGTTATATGTGCTTTTTATAAAAGAGCGTAAGTTTTGTTTTTACGGGTTACTCTTACCTTATAAGCTATTATTCCTGATTTGAAGCATTGCTGCAAAGCCAATTGACGATTAGAGGATAGCTCATCAAAGGTGGAGTGGATAATGGACGATGAAGATCAGGTCATTGTGAAAGATTGTAACGGAACGCGCCTTTATGACGGGGATACGGTTCATGTGATCAAGGATCTCAAGGTTAAGGGTACGTCGTCTGTGATTAAGCAAGGCACTAAAGTGAAGGGCATTCGTTTAACGGATGTTGCCGATGAAGTGGAATGCCGCGTTGATACCATCAAAGGCCTTGTGCTGAAGACGCAGTTTTTGAAGCGCGTGAATTAATGCTTCCTGGCTCTATCGCTTCGATTCAATGGCGTCCCAAATAGCGGCGGCCAAGTCTGGGCCACCCAATCGCTTGATGGCACGAAGACCTGTTGGCGAGGTGACGTTAATTTCGGTCAGATTGCCATCGATCACGTCAATGCCGACGAAAATCAGGCCCAATTCTTTTAATAAGGGGCCAATTTGTTCGCAAATTTCGTGTTCGCGTTTCGATAATTCAGTCGTCTCCGCCGCGCCGCCGCGCACCATATTGGAGCGGATATCGTCGCCTGTCGGTACCCGATTAACGGCACCAAGGGCCACACCGTCAACCAGAATAATTCTCTTATCGCCGTCGACGACCTTGGGCAGGAAGCGTTGAATGACCCATGGCTCGCGAAAAGTGACGGAAAACAGATCGTAAAGCGATCCAAAATTAGGGTCTTTTGCGCTGACTTTGAAAACAGCCGCGCCGCCATTGCCATAAAGCGGTTTCATGACAACATCGCCATGCTCGCGGCGGAACGCCTCGATTTCGGCTTTGTCACGGGTAATCAGTGTTGGCGGCATTAAAGCGGGAAATTCGGTAACCAATATTTTTTCAGGCGCATTACGCACCGATGCCGGATTATTGACGACCAATGTTTTCGGATGGATGCGTTCTAATAAATGCGTTGTCGTAATATAGGCCATATCGAAAGGCGGATCCTGACGCAGAAGGATCACATCCATCGTCGACAGATCCTGACGAAGAGCAGGCTCGATGGTGACGTGATCGCCTTTAACATCGCGCACGCTGACGGCGGATATGAGGGCTGAAACGATTCCATCGCGCATGGCGAGCGTATCGGGCGTGTAATAGAAAAGCTCATGGCCGCGCGCTTGCGCTTCGAGCATCAAGGCGAAGGTTGAATCGCCTGTAATATTGATCTTTTCGATGGGGTCCATTTGGACCGCTACACGGAGTTTGGCCACGCTTGATGTCTCCCTAAAACAATATACATCCCCTTTACGCGAAAGGGAGTGAGAATGCATCCTCGATATGATGGGGTAGCCGGAAGGGCCGGACGATGATGGCGTCGCATCGCAGGACATAGGAGGAAGCCCAGGGATTACGCATCAGCCAATGATCGAGTGCCGAGGCAAATCGGCTTATTTTTCCGGCATGAATGGCATCAAGACCCGTTGCGATATCCCTTCTGGCCTTGACCTCGACAAAGGCGATAAGGTCTTTGCGGATGGCGATGATATCAATCTCGCCGCCACGGGCGAGGTATCGGCGGGCGAGAATGCGGTAGCCTTTTGCGAACAGAAAAACAATGGCGATCCATTCGGCTCCATGCCCCCATTTTAACGCCCGCTGGCGACTTTGTTTGGAGCGGGCCATTTTAATCATCCCCACGGGCTAAAGCGACGGCGCGTGTATAGACTTGGCGACGGGGCAAGCCTGTTTCCTCAACGGTGACGGCTGTTGCGTCTTTGACGGAGAGATGGGTTAGATGATGGCGGAGGCGGTCATCGAGGGCGACATCGTTTCGCACGATGTCGGTTTCGGCGGAGGGCGGGCCAATCAACACCACAATCTCGCCTTTTGGCGTACCGGAGGCTTCAAATTCTGCTGCAAGGGTTGAGAGCGTTCCGCGTTTGACGGTTTCGAATAGTTTGGTGAGCTCGCGGGCGACGGCTGCCGAACGGTCACCCAAGATTTCGGCGGCGTCGGCCAGCATGGCGGCGAGGCGGCGGGGCGATTCAAAGAAGACCAGCGTGGCGGGAATAGGGGCGAGGATCGATAGGCGCTCGCATCGGGCGGAGGATTTTGGCGGTAAAAAGCCTTCGAAGAAAAAGCGATCCGTTGGCAGGCCTGCTGCGACGAGTGCGGCTAGGACGGCGGATGGTCCGGGAATGGGGGTGACCTTTAGGCCTTCTTCGAGAACCGCTTCAACGAGCTTATAGCCGGGATCGGAGACAAGCGGCGTTCCAGCGTCTGAGATTAAAGCGAGCGCTTCACCCGCGTGCAGACGTTTTAAGATTTTCGGCCTCATCTCCGCCGCATTATGTTCGTGATAGGGTATTAAGGGGGTGGTTATTCCGTAATGGGCCAACAAAGTGCGGCTGACGCGCGTGTCTTCGGCAAGTACCGCGTTGGCGGCGGCTAAGGTGGATAGGGCGCGCAGCGACATGTCGCGTAAGTTACCAATGGGAGTTGCAACGACGTGGAGACCGGGGGCTATCCCTTCGGCTTCGGCTTTTAGGCCGAAAACGGTATAGGAAGAGGCTTTTTCATCGCGCATGGCGGTCTCCGGGCAGGTATTCGCGTTCGGTAAAAGGATTGGCATGGGGTAAGCTTGTGACGCAAGCGCATCTGCATTGCGATCCTGCAAGGACACCCTGTATGGTAGAGGCAAAATTTGAGGTTTGGGAGGCGGGTTTTGATGAAAATGGTCTTGGGTCACGCGCGAATGGTGCGGCTTGTTGGTTTAACCCTTGGTTGCGCTTTGCTTGCGGGCTGTGTCGCTTCCAGTCGGATGGGGGGCGGTGCGATGACGCCGCAAACCGAGATACCTGATCAATCTGCCGCGCAAGAACCTGTAGCCCAAGGATCACAGCCGATTACGGGAACAGATCTTAATGCACCGGGTGTGGCTCCTGTTGATGCAGCGCCTGTTCCGGCGGGGATGGTTCGTGTTGCGCTTTTGCTGCCCTTATCGGCACAAGGGGCGACGGGGACGGTTGCGCAATCGCTTAAAAATGCCGCTGATATGGCCATGGCGGAGTTTTCTGGCGCGTCGATTGATTTGGTTGTGAAGGACGAGCGCGGAACGCCCGATGGCGCGCGGGACGCAGCCAAGCAAGCGATGGCGGAGGGTGCTTCCGCGATTATTGGCCCCCTGCTCGCGCCCTCCGTGCAGGTTGCGGGTTCTGTAGCGCGGGCGTCAGGCAAGCCTGTGATTGCGTTTTCAACCGATTCGGGCGTGGCTGGGAGAGGTGTTTATCTGTTGAGCTTCATGCCGCAATCGGATGTGGATCGGATTTTGGATTACGCGGCGGCGAATGGCAAAAAGTCCCTCGGTGCCTTGATACCGGACACGCCCTACGGTTCGGCGGTTAATGCCGTGTTGCAGGATGGCGCGGCGCGACGTGGCATCCGGCTTTTGGCGATTGAGCGCTATTCGGGTGCGTCGGTGGATGCGGCGGCAAAGCGCGTCGCGAGCATCAAGGACCAGATGGATTCGCTCTTTTTGCCGGAAAATGGCGATGGAGCGGCGGTTGCGGGTAAAGCACTACAAGCGGCGGGGATTGATACGAAAAAAATTCAGCTTTTGGGGACGAGCGCGTGGGACGACCCGCGGGTATTCTCGACGCCGCAATTTCAGGGCGGTTGGTATGCGATGCCGGATAAATCGGGGTATGATGCCTTTGCTGCGCGGTATCGGGCGAAGTTTGGCAGCGATCCGGTACGCATTGCGACGCTCGCTTATGACGCGGTTTTCTTGGCCAATGCTCTGCATAAAAAGGCGGGTGCACAGGCGTTTGACGATAGCCAATTAACCGTTGCCGACGGCGTGATTGGCACCGATGGCCTATTCCGTTTCAGACCCGACGGGACGACCCAACGCGGGGAAGTTATTATGCAAATCGGTAAAGATGGGGCGACGAAGATTGACGGTGCGCCTACCAATTTCCGCTAATGGTTTAAATCGAGAGCTGCTCGATAATCGTGTTGAGTACCGGAACGCCCTTTGCGGTGACGCGGAGAGCTCCTGTGTCAGACGTTTCTAAAAACCCATCGGCCATGAGTTCGTCGATAGGGTTTTGAGGCAAGGATTGGCCCGCAAGGGCTAAGAAGCGCTCGGGTTTAATGCCTTTGGTCAAGCGTAGGCCCATCAGCAAAAACTCATTGGCTTGATCGCTCGCCGAAAGCGTTTCGATTTCACGTGTGCCATGGCCGTTTTTTTCGACGGCTTCGAGCCAAGTCTCGGGATGCAAAAGCGTTGATAAAGCGATACGGCCTTTGTCGGTAAAGAGACGTGCATGGGCGCCGGGGCCAATGCCTGCATATTCGCCATATTGCCAGTAGAGCAGATTATGGCGGCACTCCGCACCTTGGCGGGCGTGGTTTGATATTTCATAGGCGGGCATTCCCGCAACGCTACAGACCTCCCGTGTCACGTCGAATAAAACGCGGGCTTCATCATCGGGCATCGGCTTTAATTGGCCCGCCGCCACCCTACGCTCGAACATCGTTCCCGGCTCGATGGTGAGTTGATAGAGCGAGAGGTGTTCGGCTGAGAGCGCAATCGCTTCTTTTAACTCATGCGCCCAGGCATCCAGCGTTTGGCCGGGGCGGGCATAGATAAGGTCGAACGAATAATGATCAAAAATGTGTGAAGCCGTTTTAACCGCGGCGCGTGCCTCGGCAACCGAATGAAGCCGACCGAGCGCGCGTAAATCGGCGTCGTTCATCGCTTGAAAGCCCATTGAAAGGCGGTTGACGCCCGCGTCCCGATAGCCGCGCAATCGGCTGGCTTCGATGCTGGTGGGGTTCGCCTCCATCGTGATCTCAACATCGGGCGCAATCGACCAATGTTTGGCGATGAGGTTTAAAATCGCGCCAATCGTTTCAGGCTTCATCAAAGACGGTGTGCCGCCGCCAAAAAAGATGCTGCCGACGATCCGCCCCGGAACGAGCGCGGATTGGTGCTCGATCTCACGCGCAAACGCCGCCACATAGCGCGCCTCATCAATGGGCGCATGGCGAACATGGCTGTTAAAATCGCAATAGGGACATTTCGAGGCGCAAAATGGCCAATGCACATAAACGCCGAAACCAGCATCGAAGGGGGGTAGATGGGTCATGCGTTGGCATTCATATGCGATAGATTTGCCTTTTCAACCAACCGAATAAACGCCCGCGCGCGATGGGAAAGACCCGTTAGACGACCCTTTTCCATGCGAATCCCGTGCTTTTCTTCGGCGCTTATTTCGCCAAAGGTGCGTGTTTCGCCTTCCGGGATAAAAATTGGATCATAGCCGAAGCCTTGCGATCCGCGCGGGGGGAAGGTGAGGGAGCCAAAAATCCGGCCTTCGGCGATGAGCGTTTCACCGTCGGGCCATGCCAATACCAAGGAGGAGACGAAATGCGCCTTGGCTCCTTCCGGTTCAACATCGCGGCTTTTAAGCTCATGGGCGACACGCGCCATGGCGGCACCAAAATCGCGGGGGTGGCCCGCCCAATCGGCGGTAAAGAGGCCCGGTGCGCCATCAAGCGCGTCAATAGCCAAGCCTGAATCGTCCGATAGCGCAGGTAATCCGGTTGCTTTGGCGGCTGAGTGCGCCTTAATAGCGGCGTTTTCAGCGTAGATCGTACCATTCTCTACGGGTTCCGGTAGTCCGAGCGCCGCCGCTGACAGGGTTTCCAGCCCATAAGGCGCTAAAAGATCGCGCATCTCGGCGAGTTTTCCGGCGTTATGGGTAGCGATAACAATTTGGCCTGTTAAGGGTTTGGACATGCGCTTGACTTAGCCAATAACGGATTTCTGCATGGCGACGAGGCCGCTGATGCCGTTTTTGGCGAGGCCTAGAAGCGATAAAAGTTCCGCCTCGGAAAACGGTTTGCCTTCCGCCGTGCCTTGCACTTCCACCAAGCCGCCGCTTCCCGTCATGACGAAATTGGCGTCCGTTTCAGCCGATGAATCCTCGACATAATCGAGGTCGATGACCGGAACGCCCTTCACGATACCGCATGAAATAGCCGCAACATGATCGCGCAACGGGTTTCCGCTGATGATCGAGCGGGATTTCATCCATGCAATGCAATCATGCAGCGCAACCCAAGCGCCTGTAATGGCCGCTGTTCGTGTGCCACCATCCGCCTGAATAACGTCACAATCGAGCGTGATTTGTTTTTCGTTGAGTTGCGTCAGGTCGACGACAGAGCGTAAGGAGCGACCAATCAAACGCTGAATTTCTTGCGTACGGCCCGACTGCTTGCCAGAAGTGCTTTCGCGCCGTGTCCGTTCCACCGTTGCACGGGGAAGCATGGAATATTCTGCCGTGACCCAGCCTTTGCCTGATCCACGCAACCAAGGTGGGGCCTTTTCTTCAAGGGAAGCGGTGCATAACACATGTGTTTCGCCAAATTTGACGAGACACGATCCTTCCGCGTATCGCGCAATCTTGCGTTCGAAAGAAACGTTACGCATCTCGTCGGGTGCTCGTTTTGAAGGCCGCATGGTCTTGGTTCCAATGAAAGGTAACTTCTTCTATGCGCGACGGGGCAATACAGCAAGGCATAGAAGCTATCTTGATCGGTCGAGCCTGAAGCCTCACATTAGAGGTATAGCTATGATGGCACGGTTCACTTGGATAGGCATCCTGTATGCGCGACGATAAATTTGTTCCCCAAGGCAGCGGATTGATTGATTTAAACCAGCGTTCGCGGGAGATTTTTCGGCGGATTGTCGAATCCTATCTTGAGACGGGCGAGCCTGTGGGATCGCGTAATTTGTCGCGTATCATTCCGATTGCCCTATCCCCTGCCTCGGTTCGCAATGTCATGGCCGATTTAGAAAGCGCTGGCTTGATTTATGCGCCACATACCAGCGCGGGGCGCTTGCCAACCGAAAGCGGGTTACGGTTTTTTGTCGATGCGTTGATGGAAGTGGGCGATCTTTCGGCGGAAGATCGCGGTCGGATTGAAGCCCAAGTGCGGGCCTCGGGCCAACAAAAGACAACGGAAAGCCTGTTGACCGAGGCATCTTCTCTGCTTTCGGGCCTCAGCCGTGGCGCGGGCGTGGTGGTGACGACCAAAGCGACATTGACCTTAAAACACATTGAATTTGTGCGTATTGAGAAAACGCGGGCGCTGGCGGTGCTTGTTTCGGAAGATGGCAGCATTGAAAACCGCATTGTCGATTTGCCGCCGGGTTTGCCTCCTTCTGCACTGGTTGAAGCGTCGAATTATCTCTCCGAGCGAATTAGGGGAAAAACGATTGCGGATTTAAAACACGAGGTTGAAAGTGCGCGGCGTGATGCCGAGCGCGAGCTTGATGCATTAACGGCAGGGCTTGTCGGCTCGGGCCTTGCGAGCTGGGCGGGGGAGCCTGAAAGCCGCCAATTGATTGTGCGCGGGCAAGCCAACCTGCTTGATGATTTGAAGGCGATGGAGGATCTGGAGCGCATTCGGCTGCTGTTTGACGATCTGGAAACCAAAAAAGACGTGATGGACCTGTTATCGCGCGCCGAGACGAGCGAAGGGGTGCGGATTTATATTGGTTCAGAGAATAAATTATTCTCGCTTTCGGGATCCTCTTTGATTGCTGCGCCGTTTCACGATCAGAACCAGAAAATTGTTGGCGTTTTAGGGGTTATTGGTCCCACTAGGCTCAATTATGCCCGGGTTATTCCAATGGTCGATTATACGGCGAAAGTCATTTCCAAGCTGATTGAGCCGGGGCGCTAAGATCGATCAGACCCGCGATCATTGCAACACCAAAAGTCCATGGGCGATAGGTGGCGCTTGGAAAATGAGTCTCTTGCTGCTATTGCGGCACCATGACAATGCACAGCTTTGACAATATCCGTAATTTCTCCATCGTCGCGCATATCGACCATGGTAAATCCACGTTAGCCGACCGCCTGATCCAGCACACGGGAGCAGTGGCGGCGCGCGATATGGTGGAGCAGGTGCTCGATTCGATGGATATCGAACGCGAGCGCGGCATTACCATTAAGGCTCAAACGGTTCGCCTTTCTTACACGGCAAAGGATGGCAAGACCTATATTCTGAATTTGATGGATACGCCCGGGCATGTCGATTTTGCCTATGAAGTGTCCCGTTCGCTCGCTGCGTGCGAAGGCTCGCTGCTGGTGGTTGATGCCTCGCAAGGCGTTGAAGCGCAGACGCTTGCCAATGTGTATCATGCGCTTGATGCGGGGCATGAAATCGTTCCGGTGTTGAACAAGATCGATTTGCCTGCCGCTGAGCCTGAGCGGATCAAGGAACAGATTGAGGAAGTGATCGGGCTTGATGCGTCCGATGCCGTACCGATTTCGGCCAAAACGGGTTTGAATATCGAAGGCGTGCTTGAAGCCATTGTGACCAAACTGCCCCCGCCTAAAGGCGATGAAACCGCGCCTTTAAAGGCGCTGCTGGTGGATAGTTGGTATGATGCCTATCTTGGCGTTGTCGTGTTGGTTCGCATTATGGATGGCGTGCTCAAAAAGGGCATGGATATTACGATGATGGGTACCAATGCGCGCTATTCGGTCGACAAAATTGGCGTGTTTACGCCTAAGATGAATGATGTGGCTATTTTAGGCCCCGGTGAAATTGGGTTTATTACCGCGCAAATCAAGCAAGTCGCCGATACGCGCGTCGGCGATACGATTACGGAAACGAAGCGGCCATGCGCTTCGGCGATGCCGGGCTTTAAGCCCGCGCAGCCTGTGGTGTTCTGTGGCCTTTTTCCAGTTGATGCCGCGCAATTTGAAGACCTTCGCGCGGCGATGGGGCGGTTGCGGTTAAACGATGCGAGCTTCTCGTTCGAGATGGAATCATCCGCCGCATTGGGCTTTGGTTTCCGCTGCGGTTTCTTAGGCCTATTGCATCTTGAAATTATTCAAGAGCGGCTGGAGCGGGAATTTAATCTTGATCTGATCGCGACCGCGCCAAGCGTGATTTATAAACTCGCTCTTAAAGACGGCGAGGAAATTGAACTTCATAATCCGGCAGATATGCCGGACATTATGAAAATTGAAGAAATTCAGGAGCCTTGGATCAGAGCGACCATTTTGACGCCGGATGAATATTTAGGCTCCATCTTGAAACTCTGCCAAGACCGTCGTGGTACGCAGGTTGATCTCAACTATGTCGGCAAGCGCGCGATGGTGGTGTATGATCTACCGCTGAATGAAGTGGTGTTCGATTTTTATGATCGTCTAAAATCGATTTCGAAAGGGTATGCGAGTTTTGACTACGCGATCACCGATTATCGCGCAGGTGATCTCGTGAAGATGTCGATTTTGGTCAATGCTGAGCCGGTGGATGCGCTCTCTATGCTGGTGCATCGAACACGTGCAGAAATGCGTGGCCGCGCGATGTGCGAAAAGCTGAAAGAGCTTATCCCGCAGCATCTTTTCCAGATTCCAATTCAAGCAGCGATTGGCGGCAAGATCATCGCGCGTGAAACGATTTCGGCCTTGCGAAAAGACGTGACGGCGAAATGTTATGGTGGTGATATTTCGCGTAAACGCAAATTGCTTGATAAGCAGAAAGAAGGCAAAAAGCGTATGCGTCAGTTTGGCCGCGTCGAGATTCCGCAAGAAGCTTTCATTGCTGCGCTGAAGATGGACGGTTGAGGCAGGTATCGTTATCACTCTCATCCCTGAATAAGCCAAGCGGATATGATCAAATCGAGAGACTTACCGCTCGGATTCAGCGTCACATATAATATCATATATGATATTAGTTTATGATAAAGCGCGATAAATTATTGGCTACGACGAGGAAGAATCGCGTTGATGTTCGGTTTGAACTTGTTGCGAATGCCCAAATCTTTGCATCGGGCTTTGGTTAAGGAGGCGGTGAGCCTTAATTAATATTTGCGCTGCCGTCTGTTACGCAGCCAAGAAGTCATAGAGGGTGTAACGCAAAAATCGGTTTAAAATCCCAAACCGACAATCTAGCCGTATAAAAAAATCAAACGCGCCGTCAAAAACGCGACGGGTGACAAAAAGGTAGCTTGAAAGACATCTGTTTTAATGCGCCCTTGAAATACAAAAATCGACCGCTTCGAGCATCGCGGCTTTCATGGGTGTGTCGGCGAAGAGCGCTAAGGCATCGCGGGCGATTGCGCCATAATGGCGGGCGCGCTCAATCGTGTCTTCGATGGCGCGATGTTTTTTCATAATCGCCATCGCCTCGGCAAGCTCCGTATCACCTGTTTGGCCTTCCTCTAAGGCGCGTTTCCAGAAAGCGCGTTCGCTCTCGGTTCCGCGGCGGAAAGAGAGGACGACGGGCAGCGTAATTTTACCTTCACGGAAATCATCGCCAAGATTTTTGCCAAGTTTTGCGGAGATGCCGCCGTAATCCAACGCATCGTCGATCAACTGAAAGGCAATACCCAAATTAGCGCCATAAGAGCGGCAGGCGGCCTGCTCGGCTTTGCCGAAACCGGAGATGATCGGACCTACTTCGCAGGCGGCCGCAAAAAGCGCTGCGGTTTTGCCGCGCACGACGGAAAGATATTCATCCTCAGTGGTTGCGGTATTTTTGGCGACAGCGAGTTGGAAGACTTCCCCCTCAGCGATCACCGTTGCAGCCGTTGAAAGCACATCGAGCGCGTGGAGCGAACCCACTTCGACCATCATCTTAAAGGCTTGGCCCAAGAGAAAATCGCCAACGAGCACGCTGGCTTCATTGCCCCAGAGCATACGGGCGGCGAGTTTTCCACGGCGCATTTCGCTGTCATCGACCACATCATCATGCAAAAGGGTTGCGGTGTGCATGAACTCGACGGCGGCTGCCAGTTTAACATCGCCATCGCCTTTATAGCCGCAGAGCTCCGCGGTTGCGAGGGTCAGCATGGGCCGTAAACGTTTGCCACCAGACTCGATGAGGTGCTTGGCGATTTCCGGGATCATCTCCACATCGGAGCCGACACGGGAAAGGATCATACGGTTGACGCCTTCCATTCCGCCCTTTGTGAGGGACAGAAGGGCATCAAGGCTCGGGCCCGGCGAGATTTTGCCATCCAGCGATACAACAACACCCACTTCATTTTCCTTTTAATAGGGTAGCTACCCTGCCAATGCGGGCGCAAAATGGCACGTGGGGCGAGGCTTCGCAACTTGCCAAATGAGCGCGGTTTCTCATAATCCAATGCTTATGACAGATTTTAATTTTCTGGGCGCAAAGATTCGCCTTAACCAAGCCAATACTGGACATCGCGCGGGTACGGACGCCGTTTTATTGGCAGCGACGGTACCTGATGCCTTTTCGGGCCTTGTGGTTGATGCAGGCTCTGCGAGCGGTGCGGTTGGTCTTTCAGTTGCCGTAAGAGCCCGTCACTCGACAATAAGATTTATTGAAATCGATCCAAAAGAGGCAGATCTGGCGCGTGCCAATATTCATGCCAATGGATTTCAGGATCGTGCAACCGTCATCGAAGCCGATTTGATGGCCCCGTTTAAGCTGCGTAAAGCAGAAGAAATAACGCAAGCAGATGCCGATTGGGTGCTTACCAATCCACCTTATCTAACAAGGGGAAAAGCACGCGCTTCGCCTGATCTTGCTCGACAGCGAGCGTATATGATGCCGGAAGGCGGGGTTGATCGGTGGATTGTCGCCTGCCATGCCATGTTAAAGCCCCGTGGCAGGCTGACCCTCATTCATCGGGTGGATGCGCTGCAAGAGATTTTGCAAGCACTCTCCGGACGGTTTGGTGATATTCGAATTTTGCCGATCTATGCACATGTGACAGGGCCAGCGACACGTCTCTTGGTCGAGGGTACCAAAGGCAGCCGAGCGCCGCTGACGCTTTTGCCAGGTTTGATCCTGCATGAGCCGGATGGAACATTCACGCCGTTTGCCGATGCGCTCCATAAAGGGGAAGCGGCCCTTACCCTTGCGTGATTAGCCGTCCGACGAGCGTACCTGTTTCCCGTCGTAACGCCATAATCCCCGTATCCGTATGGCGCGACGGATGAACGCGGTTGGTGAGCAATGTCCAACCAATGCCGCGATCAAGATCGATCCATAACCCGGTACCTGTGAAGCCGAGATGGCCAATGGTTCTGGGCGAATGGCCCTCGCCGCCATGCCAGCCTTCCCGATATACTTCCCAGCCGAGCGAGCGATTTTCGGCAATAGGCGTTATCATTTCTTCAAGAAGGGCCGTTGATAACCCACCGCCATTCAGAACATGAAAAGCGTGGTTAAGCACACCATCAACGGTGCCGAATAAACCCGCATGTCCTGCCGGGCCGCCAAGCGCATAGGCATTTTCGTCGTGAACTTCGCCCTTGATGACGCGCCCACGCCACGCGCATCGTTCGGTTGCAACACTCTCATGGGCCACCGGAAAAAAGGTAAGCCCTTCCTGCATACCCTGATCCGTCAAAGAATGCCCGGTCAACCGTTCAATGACGAGACCTAAGAGGATGTAATTGATGTCCGAGTAAACCGGAGGCCCGACTTTCCAAACACGCTGCAAAATATAAGCTCGTAAGGTTTTGCGGTCTTGGCCTAGGGTATAAAGCGGCTCAACGGCAGGCAGATGGGTTTGATGGGATAAGAGTTGCCGAAGGGTCAGGGTACGTTCCGGGGCTTTAGGATCATATTGTCGAAGATCTGGAATAAGTTTGCTTAAAAAATCGTCCAAACCGATCTGCCCCTCTTGAACGAAGGATAAGATGCGATGCGTCGTGAAAATAACTTTGGTCAGCGAAGCCAGATCAAACCACATATGACGCTCAAGGGCTACCCGCTGAGGCTCGATCTGGGCGTGACCTAAAAGATGCACCGCCCTTTGCCCATCACGCGTAACGATGCCAAGCGCAATACCCGGAATGCGTCCCTCCTCGATTGCTCGTTTTGAGGGAGCAAAAATCTCTTCAAGGTGATGACGCCAATCCATTATTTTTAGTCCTTTGATGCCCTCGAAATCTCACCGCCCGTTAAAGGATGGCGAACACCTGTGGTTGACGGTAGGCTCAAGGGTAGACCTTTTAAACGTCTCACCGCAAGCCAAGCAAAACATTCAGCTTCCAGCCTATCGCCATTCCAACCGACGGATTCAACAGGTTCAACGGGGACGTTAAGACGGCGTTCAAGGCTGTGCATGAGAAATAAATTATGGCGACCGCCACCCCCCACGAGCCATTGCTTGGGAGGCTCAGGAAGATGCGGCGTAGAAGCCAAGATCGACTCGATGGTAAAGGCTGCAAGTGTCGCCGCACCATCGGCGTTTGAAAGTGGCCTCACGAGTTTCATCCACGCATGAAAAGCATTTCGATCAAGGGATTTTGGTGGTGTTCGACTAAAATAGTCGGACGTTAAAAATTGTTCGACAATGGCGTGGTGTATATGTCCCGCAAGCGCAAGCGCGCCCTCTTTATCAAAAGAAGCGCCGATACGTTCACGCACGAAATCGTCAAGCAGTGCCGAGGCAGGACCCGTATCAAAGGCCACTATTCTATCGGCATCGATATAGGTCACATTCGCCACGCCACCCAAATTCAAAATAGCAATCGGCCATTCTAGCCCCGATGCGCGAGCAAGGGCTTGGTGATAGAGCGGGGCAAGCGGCGCGCCTTGTCCTCCGGCTGCAATATCGGCCAATCGGAATTGACATACATTATCAATTTTAAGCCGCTGGGCTGCGCGCGCGCCGTTGAATAATTGGCGGGTGATACCTCGCTCAGGCGCATGAAACACCGTTTGTCCGTGGAATCCTATGACATCGATTGTATCAGCACTTATCCGATGGTGATCCAGAAACGCTTCAACCGCCGTGCAATGGGCGTCGGTTATGGCTTCTGTGATCTCAGAAACATCCCCTTTGGCCGCGCGTTCAGGATCGTGAATGAGGGCGAAAAGCTGTTGTTGTAACTGAGCGGAATAAGCACCTGTACCAGTGGCTTCATGGCGAATGAAATTTTCTCCATCGGTATGGAGCATGGCGACATCAATACCGTCCATCGACGTACCACTCATGACACCGATGGTTCTCAAGGCTTTATCCGGTCTATTCACTACCTATTCATCCCATGGGTGCCTTGATAAGGGCGATGTATTAAACTCAGATTCTTAGGACCACTCGTAAAATGGGCCGTGTTATGAATAATCGAATTTCATATATTTTCAAAATTCCAGTCGGCGTGTTTTTGGTGGCTTTGACACTGCTAACAGCTTGCCAACGCTATGAATGGGTCCATCCGACAAAATCATTAGAACAATTTGGGCGCGATAAATTTGCGTGCGAAGAGCGCGCGTCGCGGATATATCCTCTCGCACCTATGACCACGGTCGAAGGGGGAGGGTATATTTATGATGATTTTGGGCATTGTCATCGGCGGTTTGATGGCTTTGGCATGTGCTATTCGCGCCCGCCTATCTATGTGCCACCCACCTATTCAACGCGGGATATGAATGAGACGGCCCGCAATCAAGCGGTTGAATCATGCCTGTTTAGCAAAGGCTATCAATTGGTCCCCGCTAAATAGCCAAATTTACGGTGCGTTGCCTCGAATGAGGGATGGGCGGATTTTTAGAGCCAGTGGAAGCCCGATGCCGATCATTGTAAAGCGCGCTATATGATGAACGCCGACAAGGACAGGATCAATTCTTAACGCGAAGGCCAAGGCTGTCATCGCTTCCAATCCGCCCGGTGCAAAAGCCATAAGCGCCGATGCAAGCGGAAGCCCGACGAGTTTTGATACAAGGATCGCGCCTAAAAACCCAAGGCCTGTTGCAACAAAAAACGATAAAAGGGCAGCAGGCCCGATGGCAATGATCTCCCGCATTCGCATACCTTGAAAACGTGCACCAATCAGTGCGCCGATCAAAACGAAACCCGCGGTCGATAATTCGATGGGATATTGCCCCGGGAAAATTTCCAATCCACGCAAAAGGCCGATGGATAGCATTGGACCTAAGATGAAGGGGGCCGATATTTTAAGCGCCTTGAGCGCCAATCCACTGCTTAAACCAATCAGAAGGAGGATGGTTAAATGATGATAGGTCATCGGGGCTTGTGTCGCCACGGGAAGCGTCATCGACATGCCTGCAAACACCATCACCCATGGCAAGACGGCAACCAGCATGACGAGGCGGAAAAGCTGCACAATGGCGATACGGGGAATATCAGCCCCCTCTTCAACGGCTAACGCCATCACGGACGATAAAGCCCCAGGCGTCGCTGCAAGAACGGCATCACGCCTCTGCCAGCCCGAATAGCGGATGAGCACAGTCGAGGTAACAACCATCACGACGAGGCTCGTTAAAAACAATCCCAAGATACTCAACGGCACGGTGACAAAGGTGAGCAACGTTTCAGGCGTTACCGCCGAGCCAAGGGTTAGCCCTGAACTTAACATAGCGAGATCATTGATGGGGCGGACGAGTGGGATTGCCCAACCTGTGATCGCCAACACAATCGTGGCAGCCATGGCACCGCATAACCATGGTGCCGGCATATGGAGCCACCAGCCCGCAGCACCTCCTAAGCCCGCGGCCAGAAGCATGAGATATTGCTTCGGATCAATGAGGCCGATCCAATAGGAGTTATTATGGCGCAAGTTCTATCCGTGAAATGTGAGCGCTGCGATTGCGAATAATCAATGAATAGCCCCGTAGTCCATGTCAAATTACAAATTCTGAATGGTCTTTTGTCTGTTCAGCTCAGGCCGTCTGGATGTAGGCGATCCTAGTGGTCGGTGTCCGGTACTGACTCGGGGGAGCAGTGCCGGGCACCCATTTACACGAGCGATTTGTAGATAGTTACAAAGGGTCATGTTTAAGAGTAAGGCTTTAATAGGTGCCTGTAAGAGGGCGCAGGCGTTTGATATGGACCTTCATTTGTCCGTCATGCCGTTCATAGGCAATGATGCCTGAACGCTTTAAATTTGAAAAAGCCCGGCTCACTGTTTCAAGTGTTAGACCAAGATAGTCGGCAATTTCGGAGCGCGTCATCAACACGCGTACCGTGACAATATCCGTGTTGATCTTAGCCTCTTTGCTGGGTGTAGGGATGAGTTCGGCAATATAGGACGCGACGCGTTCAACGGCGGATTTCCTACCCAATAAAACAGCATGTTCGTGCAAGGCGCAAAGTTGAATTTTTAATCCTTCAACCATAAAGGAATTAAACCGCGACGAGTTTTCGGCAGGTATTTTGTCAAAGGCCGTAAGACGTACATCGGTCAGCGATTCGGCAACGCTATCATGGTGACCATTGGGAGTTACGCCGAATAGTCCGCCTGGACCAAGCAGTTCAAAAATCTGCCGCCGCCCGTCGGGTAATAATTTTGAGATCATGACATTGCCCGAAACGATTTGATAAATCGCGCGGGCGGGTTCGCCTTCGTCGATAATGGTTACGCGGGACGGAAAGTCGACCGACCGAGCCGATGACAGACTGCTTACGACGGTCGACTCACTTAAATAGGACATTGTGCTACCTGCCGCGATAAACGGGGGAACCCGACGGGAAGAGGAATCTTTTAAAACGCAGCCGAATATACAATACGGACGAGATCAGCCGTGTTGCGAGCTCCGATCTTTTCCATAATCCGGGCGCGATGGACTTCAACGGTGCGGGGACTGATGCCAAGTTGACGACCCGCTTCCTTGTTGGAGGCTCCGGCTGAGATGCGTTGCAATACTTCCCGTTCGCGTGGCGTTAGGCGATCCCCTCCCGGCACGGAACCGACGTCTGGAACCCCACTCTTTCCGGGACGGCTTTCAGCGAGTGCTTCACACACACGACCAGCAACGGCATCGGCCACCAAAGGCTTGGCCATGAAGTCTTTCGCGCCTTTTTTCATGGCCGTTACGGCCATTTCGACATTGGCATCATCGGCCATCATAACGATGGGTATCGTGATACGATGGCCAAGCTCATTGAGCAGATCTGTACCCATTGAACCACCCATATCGGCATCCAATAGAATGCAGCCCGGTACATGGTGCCGGGTGGCCGCTAAAAGCGATGGCCCATCGGAGAAAAGCGTTACATGATAACCTTGGGTTTCGAGACTTGAGGCAACGGCGCTGCGAAAAGCAAGGTCGGCGTCAGCAATGTAAATATCTCTTTCGGGTAATCGTGTCTCAACCATTGGAAACCTCCTGATACGGCTTTTTAAAAAGCTTAAAAAGCGCGTGGCAATTATGTTAAACCTACCTGAAATACTGCTTTCGGCTGATCAATTATGGCCGGTCAGTATTACTCAGCGTCTATGGTAAGAACGTGCCAAGGCTCATTTGGTTGCGTAGTTTTTCTTGCGCCATTTTGCGGATGATGTTGGAAAGGTCTTATTGTTGCCTTAGCTTAGCGCTTTGACAAGCCGATGTGTCGCCTCAATTAAATCCTCGGCTTTTCGGGCAAAGCAGAGTCTCAACCAAGCCTCCTCGCTATTAGCAAAGGCGGAGCCGGGGGCGAGACCGACATTTGCTTCATCGACCAAGCGCTTTGCCATGCCCATTGGATCTTTGGCACCATCGACTTTGAAATAAAGGTAAAATGCACCTTCTGGCCGCGCAAAATGGACGCGGCCTGTCTTTGATAGCCCATCGCAGACAATCTCACGGCCTGTCTTGGCGCGCTCGATTTGGTGGCGGAGGAAACCATCACCATGATCGAGCGCCGCAATCGCACCGCGTTGCAGAAAGGTGGCGACGCCTGAGGAGGAGTATTGAATAAGGTTTTCAGCGGTTTGCGCGAGTGAGGGATGGCATTCGATCCAGCCGATCCGCCAGCCGGTCATCGCCCAGTTTTTGGAAAAGGTTTGGACAAAGAGGATTTTATCGTCCTCTTCCATCACATCGTGGAAAGAGGGCGCGCGGGCCGATCCATCAAACACAAATTGCCCATAAATCTCGTCGGCGATGATCCACAGCCCGTGTTGGCGGGCAAGGGCGAGTACCGCTTCCAATTCCGCGCGGGTCGCTGTCCAGCCGGTGGGATTGGAGGGTGAGTTGATGATGATGGCGCGGGTCTTTGGGCCAATAGCTCTCGCAATCCGCTCCACATCAAGAAACCAGCGCCCATTGGGGCCGTCATTTGTGAGGCCCATGGGGACATCGACGGGAACTGCGCCAATGACCTTGCCGCAGCCGATAAAATTAGGCCAAGCGGGAGATGGCACAATAAATTCATTGTCAGAGGATAGCACCATCCGCATCGCGACTTGTAAGGCATGCATTCCGCCAATGGTGCATAAAAACCGATCAGCGCTAAATTCCTGTCCATAGAGCCGGGACATATAGCGCGCCACAGCCGCACGGAAATCGGGAATACCGCGGTTGGGCGTATAAAAAGTCTCGCCAGCGGCAAGTGAGCGCGTTGTTGCCTCCGTGATAAAGCTCGGTGTCGACATATCCCCTTCACCCGCCCAGAGCGGGATCAAGCCGGGACGGCCCCAGCCATAAGTGAAAACCTCAACAATCCCACTTGGCGGTGCGTCAAGAGCCTCCGGGCCGATGTAGCGGGTGAGATTGGCGGACGATGGATTGGAAAACATACTATTCCTCGAAGGGCAGATTGATTACGCTCATCCTTCTTTCACAAACACGCCGCGCTTGCCAGATGCCGTGCGACCTGAAATTCTACCATTGCGCCTGTTTAAGGGGGGAAAGCGGATACAATGATTGCAGGCTGGGTGATTATTCTGTCGGCATTGATCTATTTGTCAGCCCTTTTTGCGGTTGCGCATTTTGGCGATATTTACGGGCAAAAACTTTTATCCGGCAAAGTCGGGGCGACGTTTTATGCCTTAACGCTAGCCATTTACTGCACGTCTTGGACCTTTTTTGGCTCCGTCGGATTGGCAGCCGTTACGGGGCTCGATTTTTTGTCGATTTATATCGGGCCGATTCTGGTCATTGGATTAGGCCAAAAATTTGTCGAGCGGATCGTTACGCTGTCCAAAGCGCAGAACATCTTATCCGTTGCTGATTTTGTTGCCGCGCGATACGGCAAGAACGCCAAAATTGCCGCGATCGTTGCCATTATCGCGGTGATTGGGTCGGTTCCCTATATGGCCTTGCAGCTCAAGGCGATCTCGGTATCGCTAGCAACGATTTTGGATACGGTACCCGGCGGCGCACAGGGATTTTCCACCCCCGCATCAGGCAGTCTTTCTCTCATCGTAACGCTGGTTCTCGCCGCCTTTACAACCGTGTTTGGCACGCGGCACATCGATGCGCGCGAGCACCATTCGGGCCTCGCTGTTGCCATTGCGTTGGAGTCCATTGTCAAACTGACAGCCTTTTTGATTGCAGGCATCTTTATCCTTTGGGGCATGTTTGGCGGCCCCTTGAATCTCATCAATGCACTGGAGAATCGGCCCGATATTATACCCATCTTAGAACGCAGCAGCGGCATATCGACCGTGCTCGTCATGACGCTCTTATCGGCGGCGATGATTTTACTGCTTCCCCGGCAATTTCATATGACGGTGGTTGAAAATCAAAATCCTGCACATACCAAACAAGCGGCGTGGCTCTTTCCGCTCTATCTGATCGTGATCAATCTGTTTGTTGTGCCAATTGCGCTGGCATCTGATCTTATTTTTCCACTTGGTGCTATTAATCGAGATATGGCGGTGCTTCAATTGCCGCTTCATGCGGGCAATGGGATTGTTGCGCTGATTGTTTTCATTGGCGGATTTTCGGCTTCAACCGCAATGGTGATTGTCGAATGCGTTGCGCTTGGCACGATGGTTTCGAATGATCTTGTCATGCCGCTGCTGTTAAGGCGGGGTGCGAAATTAATGCGCCCCATTTCGGGCGATCTGGGTGGTCAACTCTTGACCATCAGACGTTTGGCCATCGTGCTTGTTTTATTGGCGGGCTATGTTTATTTCCGTGTCTCTAGTGACGCCGCATTAGCCTCGATTGGATTGATCTCTTTCGCCGCCATTGCCCAGATCGCTCCGGCCTTTTTTGGTGGATTGTTTTGGCGCAATGGCACGGCTTTGGGCGCGGGGGCCGGTTTAATCTCGGGTTTTACTTTGTGGTTTTATACACTCGCATTGCCGAGCCTTGCGGATCCTTCGCGCTTATTGTTGAATGATTTAATTGCCTTTGGCCCCTTTGGTATTCACTGGCTCAGACCCACCAATCTGTTTGAAGCTGATTTGCCGTTTATTGCAAATGGTGCATTGTTTAGCCTTGGCGTTAATATCATGTTTTACATTGGCTTTTCACGTTTACGATTGCCAAGTCCGGTTGAGCGATTTCAGGCCAATTTATTTATGGCACCCGAACGGCCACGCCGTTCGTTTAATTTCAGATTATGGCGCAGCTCGGTTACCGTTGGGGAATTAAAACGAGTCGTTGGCCGATATTTAGGGGCTGAGCAAACGGAGCGAATCTTTTCCGGCATGATCGGCTCGCTAAGAGCTAAGAAAAGCGATGATCATGCGGCGGATATCGAAATGCTTCGCTTTGCTGAAAATCAATTGGCCTCAGCCATTGGCGCGGCATCGTCCCGGCGTGTTTTATCCATGCTGCTCAGTGGCAATAATGTCAGTCGATCCGATGCGCTTCGATTGCTTGATGATGCCTCGGCTGCGTTGCAATATAACCGTGATCTTTTGCAACATGCGTTAGATCATGCGCGCCAAGGCATTACTGTTTTTGATAGCGACTTAAAATTAACGTGCTGGAACCGCGAATTTCAAGATTTATTCGGGTTACCCGACACGATGCTGCGCATGGGAACCAGTCTCGAAGAAATTGTCAGCCTGAATGCAAAGAAAGGGCTTTATGGGCCGGGCCGGAGAGACCGTGTTGTAACCGCGCGGCTCGAAAGCTTTGTCAGTGATGCAAGCCAATCCCGCCTTCGCCTTTATCCCGAAGGTAAAACGATTGAATTGCGTTCAGCCCCCTTACCCGATGGCGGTATCGTCACGACCTATACCGATGTAACCGATGCAGTAATGGCCGAAGAAGCCCTTGCAAAAGCAAACGAGTCGCTGGAAGCGCGAGTACGCGAGCGAACAGAAGAATTGTTACGGCTGAACAGCGAACTTGCGCGTGCCAAGGCGGAAGCCGAAGATGCCAATCTCTCAAAAACACGGTTTCTCGCGGCGGCCAGCCACGATATTTTGCAGCCACTTAATGCAGCACGGCTTTACTCAACCGCTCTTCTTGAACGCGACAGGCACCAAGGCGATGTCAATCTTGCAGAAAATGTTGCCACTTCGCTTGAAGCCGTAGAAGATATCTTGACAACGCTCCTCGATATCTCGCGCCTCGATGCAGGTGCGATGAAGCCCGAATTATCGGCCGTTGCGCTGGATGATCTGTTTCAGCAATTAAAGATCGAGCTTGAACCTTTAGCGTCTGAAAAAGGGATCCGATTATCTTTTATCAAAACATCGTTGACGGTGAAGACGGATCGGCGATTGATACGACGTCTGTTACAAAACCTCGTGTCGAATGCGATTAAATATACTGAAAAAGGACGTGTTTTAATTGGGTGCCGTCGTAAAAAGGGAAAGGTTCGTATCGAAGTGCATGATACGGGATTAGGCATTCCCTTATCTCAGCAAAAAATCATCTTTCGTGAGTTTAAGCGGCTTGATGAAGGCGCGCGGATTGCCCGTGGTCTTGGGCTCGGTCTTTCGATTGTAGAACGCATTGCACGCCTTTTGCGGCATCCTTTAAAATTAGTGTCTGAGCCTGGAAAAGGTTCTCTTTTTTCAATTGAGCTTCCGCTAACGGAGCACCGTTCCTCGGCGCGTTTAAAAGCCTCCGATGCACCAACCCCGATGGCTCCACTTTTGGGAATGGAAGTTCTGGTGATTGATAATGAACCAGCCATTGTTGATGGTATGCGCATTTTATTGGAAGGTTGGGGGTGTAAAGTTGCACCTTTTTCGAACATTGATGAACTCGATGGATTAGCCTTCCCGTTTGATGCCATAATCGCTGATTATCATCTTGATAATGGCACGGGCCTAGACGCGATTAAAAAGTTACGAGCGCAGATTCGTGTAGAATTGCCAGCCATTTTGATTACCGCAGATCGTACCCAAACGGTAAGAGATGAGGCGGAGGCTCTTCATGTGATGGTGTTGCATAAGCCTTTAAAACCCGCAGCCCTTCGCGCATTGCTCGCCCAATGGCGAGCGGCGCGGGTGTGAGAAATAAATACGATTAGATAAGTCGATACGGCTCACGATTGCTGCGAAGCGCGTCATCCAAAAGCTCAAGCCGATCCTGTCCCCAAAACACTTCGCCCTTTCGCACATAACAGGGTGAACCAATAACGCCCGCTGCAATCGCTTGACGGGCGTTGGCGTCATGAATGGAAATAATCGACTCTGATTGCGCGCGCGCTAGATAATGGTCAGCGTCAAAGCCCGCTGCGTTCAGTAAACGGTTAAGGGTTGCATGATCGGCAATATCTTGATCCTGCACCCACAACGCTTCAAAACCTGCTTGGATAAAAGCTTCTGGATCTTTTTTATCTTCCAAGAGTGCAACGATCACGCGATCCGCGAGGCGAGGATCGGAAGCCATATAGGCGGGGTGAAGCACGAGCGGGAGATTTCGTTTTTCACGCCATCTTTGTAATTCGAGAATACGATAATTTTGCCGCGCAGGATGGCGTTTTGCCAGCGGTAAACCGCCCGTCTCCTGAAATACATCCGACAAAAAAACCGGAAAATAACGAACCGATAGGCCATAGTTTTTTGTCATTGCCATAAAGGTTTGATGACCAAGATAGGCCCATGGCGAGCGGAGTGAAAAATAATAATCGATCATGGGTAAAAACACTCTCCGGTTAAGGCCATTTTTTTCAATAATGTATTGGGTAAAAAGCGTTCGCCATACTCGTTGGCAAGCGCCTCACATAATGCAACGAAACGGTTCGGGCCTATGCCGTCAATCATCGAGAGAGGGCCGCCCGTATAGGGTGCAAAGCCAAACCCCAAAATGGCACCAACATCGGCTTCACGCGGATCGGTGATGATGCCTTCTTCCATCGAACGGGCGGCTTCAAGCGCTTGGGTAACAAGAAAGCGATGTTTCAAATCGTTGATACGGATTAAGTCTGGATCAAGCCGTTGGCTTTGAAATTCCGATAATCCCGACCATAAATGTTTAGGTGCACCTTTGGGATATTCATAAAATCCAGCGCTGCTTTTTCTACCCAATCGGCCATGCTGTTCAACCAAACGGTTTAAGATCGTCTCTTGAACGGCATTGACTGAATGAGGTCCTAAGGCAGCCTTGGTTGCTTTGAGAATTTTATAGATCAAATCAATTGCGATTTCATCCGACAACGCTAAGGGACCAACCGGCATACCCGCCATGCGGGCGGCGTTTTCAATCAAGGCGGGTGGTACGCCTTCGTAAAGCATCAGATGCCCTTCGAGCAGATAATTTAAAACGCACCGATTGGCGTAAAAGCCACGGGCATCGTTGACGACAATCGGAGTCTTGCCGATCTTACGGACGAAATCAAAAGCCATGGCGAGGGCTTTTGATCCTGTTTGTTTGCCAATAATGATTTCAACCAGTTGCATCCGATCAACGGGGGAGAAAAAGTGAATGCCAATAAAATCCGATGGGCGTGAGAAGTGATGCGCTAAATCGGAAATCGGCAAAGTGGACGTATTGGATGCAAAGACCACGGAGGATGGCATTGATGCTTCGGCTTTTTGGATCGTCTCAGCTTTAATGCTCGGGTCCTCGAAGACCGCTTCGACAACGAGGTCAACATCGCGCAGTAGTGCAAAATCATCCGTTGGTGTGATACGTGCAAGAAAGGCTGAATGTTCAGCTTCCGTCGTGCGGCCCTTTGCGACAGTGTTGGCCATCACTCTATCGGCATTGGCTTTACCACGATCAGCGGATTCTTGATCACGATCAATCAAAACAACGTCAATCCCAGCAAGCGCTGCAACCGTTGCAATGCCAGAGCCCATAAAGCCCGCGCCAATCACGCCAATGCGTTTAATATGTGTTGCAGGCTCATCGGCTGGCCGGTGTGCGCCTTTATTCAAGGCCTGCATCGAAACAAACAGTGTGCGGATCATCGCAGTCGCTACTTGGCCTTTAAGAATATGCGCGAAATATCGGCTCTCAACGCGCAACGCGGCATCCATAGGCAATTGCAGGCCCTCATAGACCGATTGCAGGAGCGCTTTGGCGGCAGGATAATTATCGTTGGTTTCTTTGCGTAGAAGCGCATTTGCGGGAGGCCAAATCATCATGCCCGCTTTGGAATAGACGGCGCCTGAAGGCAATTTAAACCCTTCCTGATCCCAAGGCTGAACGGCGTTTCCGCTTGATAAAATCCATTCCTTAGCGCGGTTGATAAGCTCCGCTTTTGGCGCAATAGCATGAACAAGATTAAGCTTTAACGCCGCGCTTGGTTTTAGCGCTTCGCCCTTCATCATAAACAATAAAGCATCGGCAGTATTGGCTAAGCGGGCGACGCGCTGCGTGCCGCCTGCTCCAGGAAAAATACCAATTTTAATTTCCGGTAAACCCAGTTTTGTCTTGGCATCATCGGATACCACACGATAATGACATGCCAAGGCCAACTCAAAAGCGCCACCAAGGCAGATGCCATGAATGGCTGCGGCAAAAGGCTTGCCGCAGGTTTCGAGTTTTCGAAAGAGCAGCGTTAGTTTTCGCGATTCCTCGAAAAAAATGCGATTGGCTTCATCGGTGCCATGGGTTGTTTCATTTTCTTTGAATCGTTCGGTTAATCCAGCCAACATGCGGATATCCGCCCCGCCCGAAAAACGATCCGCTTTGCCGGAAGCGATAACGCAACCTTTGATGGATGCGTCAGCGACAATGCGATCAATCATTGCATTGAGCTCGCGCATCGTTTGATCCGTGAAGACATTCATGGATTTACCGGGCGCATCCCAGATAAAAGTTGCAATACCATCGCTATCGGTGGTGAGTTGAAATTCAGTCAGAGGGTTGGTCATGATTTGATTTTCTCACACCCGTTCGATGATTGTAGCAGTACCCATGCCCGCGCCAATGCACAATGTGATCAAGGCTATGCTTTTGTTGGTGCGTTCAAGCTCGTCCAAAGCCGTGCCCAAAATCATCGCGCCCGTTGCACCAAGGGGGTGGCCCATCGCAATGGCGCCGCCATTGGGGTTGACCCGCGCGGGATCGACATCAAACGCTTGAATAAAGCGCAAAACAACGGCGGCAAAGGCCTCGTTCACCTCGAAAAGATCAATATCCTTAAGGCTCATACCGGCATTTTTTAAAAGCTTTTTGGTGACGTCCACGGGGCCTGTGAGCATTAAAGCGGGGTCTGATCCGATATTGGCGAAAGCTCGAATGCGTGCTCTGGGCTTAAGGTTTGCGGATTGGCCAACGGCTTTTGAGCCTAAGAGCACGGCGGCGGCCCCATCCACGATGCCGGATGAATTACCCGCGTGGTGGACATGGCTAATGGTCTCGATTTCAGGATGGGCTTGGATGGCCACGGCTCCAAATCCGCCTTGCTCAGCCATGGCAGCGAAAGAAGGTTTCAATCCACTCAGAGAGTTCAGACTGGTTTCGGGCCGCATATGTTCGTCATGCGCCAGAAGGGTAAGACCATTAATGTCTTTCACGGGCTCAATTGAGGATGTAAAATATCCATTGGACCAAGCGTTCGCAGCACGCTTTTGGCTCTCAACCGCGTAAGCATCCACATCGGTGCGCGAGAACCCGTATTTTGTTGCAATCAGATCGGCTGAAATGCCTTGGGGCATGAAATAGGCCGGGATCGCGATGGATGGATCGCTCGCCCACGCGCCGCCGGATGCGCCAATCCCCACGCGGCTCATCGATTCCGCACCGCCCGCCACCGCCATATATTGTTGTCCGGCCATGATTTGAGCGGCTGCGAAATTAATGGCATCCAAGCCGGACGCACAGAAGCGATTGATTTGCAGGCCCGGCACACCGATGCCATAGCCTGCGACAAGCGCCGCCGCCCGCCCGATATTGCCGCCCGCTTCGCCTACCGGATCGACGCAGCCTAGTACCACATCATCGATGAGGGCCGGGTCAAGGTTATTTCTTTGCTTTAACGCCCGTAACGGTGCTGCGGCCAAGGCCAATGCGGTTACTTCATGCAAAGCACCATCCGGCTTACCACGCCCGCGCGGTGTACGAACATGGTCATAAATATAGGCTTCAGCCATTCAAACTCACCCCTTATGCCCGGATAATATCTCCACCTTAAGCCGGGTGTGGGTTTGGATCAATGAAAAGAGACACTAATGACGAGGTCGTTACATTGCGCCATCCGATGAGATGGCCTTTTAAAGTACACAATACACGTTATACGATTTTCAATGATTTGAACACAACCCGATTATGATTTAGATCGTATAAATACAATAAATTTTAATAAATTTACGAATATATTTTAAATTATCAAATAATTTATTTAAAAATAAAGCCAAATTAATGAAAATTTAATCTTATTTTTCCAAATTATTATAGTGGTTGATGAATAATCGGGTGACGAAAGCGATATCACAGTCGAACTTTCGCAAACGATGGAGTTTGAGTTGCGGTATGGTTTTCAAGCGGAAGGCCCTGATAAAACAATCGGATGAAAGTGAGGAGCAGTCCTTGCTTTATAGTGTTATGGATAGACCAGATTTACAGCCTCATGCGCCTCGTGTGCTGGATGCAATCCGGGATATCAAAGAACAATTATTGCGGCTGCACGACCATTCGCAGGTATCGGAGAGGGTCTTTCGCTTAAGCTTTTCCATTTTGGCCTTGGAAAAAAGCATTGATGAGCGTCAATTAGGGCATATTGAACTCGATAAAGCACCGAGTATAAGCCTCTTTATTGATCGCATTCATGCTGAATTGGCCAAATTACGGGATCGTTCGGAGCCAACACCGTCCAAGGTCTCGTTACAAGAGGATATTCAGCCTGTCATTGTCTCGCCACCCGTGACGCCTTACGATTCGATTGAACCCACGAAAAACCATCATGATGCAGGCCTTAATGGTGAAATTGTCGAAGCCATTCATGAAATCCTGGCAACGTCGCGGATATTGAAGAAAAATGCCGAGGCCGAAAATCGCAAATTTTATGCGTCAACGGCCGCGCAATATGCGACCATCCAGCGCCTATCCGAGCGTATGGGCCGCATTGAAGAACTCATATCGGCCATCAAGCCCTCTGAAGATACGATACATGTATCCGATCCCCCTTATAAGAAAACACCCGCCGATCCTACACCCATCGATCCGCGCCCCCTTTTAATGGCCGCTCGCGCGGCTGCTGCCCGCGCGTTAGCCGATGGACATAACGCGCCGCCTCCCGAACTCGCGCCCATACCAGATCAAACGAACGAGCAAGCGATGCGGGTTGCCGAGATGAAGCCATCGATGAAACCTCAAACGACACATCGATTCTGGAAATCGATTTTTGCCGTGGCTTGAAGGCTTATCAACGGGTTTTACTTGCGGCGCATAGGGCTTTTCTGGCATCGATGATGGGTCTAAACCAGAAGACAGATCATGAGTCGATGAACGATGACGGTGGATTGGCTTCATTTCACGCCGCTTTGGTCCCTTATCGGGGGACTTTTGATTGGAATAGCGGCCTCCCTTTTTATTCTCTTGCATGGCCGTATCATGGGCGTCAGTGGCATTTTAGGCGGTCTGATCCGCCCGCTTAAGGGCGATATTGGATGGCGGGTGACCTTCTTTTTGGGGCTCATCTCTGCGCCGATTGGAGCCCGTATTCTTGGTTTAATGCCTCCCATCGATATCCAGAGTTCGCCCGTTCAGTTGATCGCTGCGGGGTTACTCGTCGGATTTGGCACAGTATTTGGCTCAGGTTGCACGAGTGGACACGGGGTTTGCGGCATGGCGCGTCTATCGCCTCGCTCCATCATAGCGACCATGACCTTCATGATAACGGGTGTCCTAACCGTTTGGGTGATCCGTCATTCGGGCTTTGGAGGCTAGGCGATGAACCATCTTGTTCGACGGATCAGCGAGTATATTGTCGGCCTCGTTTTCGGAGTAGGCCTGATCGTGGGTGGCATGGTTAACCCTGCTAAAGTCATCGGTTTTCTTGATTTTTTTGGGCTATGGGATCCCTCATTAGCCTTTGTTATGGGCGGCGCGATAATGGTTTCCTTTGTTGCCTTTCGCGCGGCTAAACAGCGGGAGTTCAGCTTGTTGGGTCGGGTGATTAATCTCAATGATTCCAAATCAATCGATCTCCGCCTGGTGTTGGGAAGCGGGCTTTTTGGCATTGGCTGGGGAATATCCGGCTTTTGTCCCGGCCCCGCGATTGCCTCGCTTGGTGCGGGTGAGGGCAAGGCCTATCTTTTTGTCGTAGCGATGATCATCGGCAGTTGGGCCGCTGGGTATGTAACATCTCGCATGAAATGAGTGGTTTGAATGGCCAATTTGCTGCTTCCCATCGCAGGCGTCTGGATCAATCTGGGTGTGGTTGCCTGTGTGGGCTTGCTGATCGGATTTGTTTCCGGTCTTTTTGGTATTGGCGGCGGCTTTTTAATGACGCCTATCCTTATCTTTTTAGGCGTACCCCCCTCCATTGCGGTGGCAACGGGCTCGGCCCAGCTTGTGGCTTCTGCAACCTTTAGCACCACCGTTGCCGCTCGTCAGCGGATGATTGATTCCAAATTATCGAGCTTTCTCATTGGTGGCGCTTTAACAGGGACACTTATTGGCATTGGCATCTTCAATAGGCTTAGCCGAATGGGAAGCCTCGATATCGTGATTGGCGTTTCCTATGTCATTTTGCTTGGCAGTGTCGGCGGATTAATGCTGAAAGAAAGCATTGGTTCCATCCAAACCCAAAGCCTTTCTCGGGATCAAGCACCATCCGAAAATCCCTTGCAAAAGTGGCTTGCGCGCTTAAACTTTCAAACCTATTTTCCAAATATAGAACGTTCAATCAGCCTCATTCCGCTTATTGGGATTTCTATTCTCATAGGAACGATAGGGACCATTCTCGGTGTTGGTGGCGGGTTTATGTTTGTGCCTGCCTTGATTTATCTTTTTCGCCTACCAACCCGTTCTGCTGTTATTGCATCCCAAGTGCAGATTTTAGTCACGATGGTTGCGGCAACCGTGCTGCACGCTGTTTATAACCACGCGATTGATGTGGTCCTCGCTATACCGCTCATCATAGGAGGTGTTGTTGGGTCCCATCTTGGGTTGCTTGCAGGCCGTGTTCTCAATGGGGCTGCGTTTCGCTTAGCCCTTGCCATTTTAATTTTGCTCGTAGCCGCTCGATTTCTCATCGGCCTTATCTTAGCCGCGGTTAAGCTAGGAGGCGCAGCGCAACCTGTAACGGTTTCTTATTCTACGCTGCCAGCATGGGAAAATTGGATTGCCATACAAGCCAGTGGCAACAGCGCACTCTATGGCCTATCGACCGCCTGTATTGCCTTAATATGCGGATTTTTGGGCGCACGTCTGTTCGGGCGCGTGTAAAGGGTTAAACAATAAAAAGCGATGGATGAGAGATTATGAATACACCAATAACCAGCGATAAGACGATACCGCTTACAGCTCTTTGTCTTGGTGTTGCTGGGCTAATTCCTTTTGTTGGAAGTGCGGCGCTTATTGTATGGGCGCCTGATTTTTTAGGCTTAGGAAGCCGTCTCCTGCATATGGTTCTTATTACCTATGCCGCTTTGATTGCGTCTTTTCTTGGTGGGGTACGATGGGGAAATGCCTTACGCTATCCTGAACATCAAGGCCGCGAATTTATGATTGCTATTATGCCAACGCTCGTTGCGTGGTTGGCGCTCGCTACGCCGCAGCCTTATGATGGGATGATGCTGATTGGTATTTTTTTAGCGCTTGGCGTTTCCGATATTGGCCTTGTTTTAGCAGGCGGTGCGCCGCATTGGTATGGCAGATTGCGCGTCGGTTTAACGGTTATGGTTGTTTTGAGTTTACTAGGCGCGCTTTTCGGGAATTGAGATTTTAATCTTTAACCAGAGAATGACGCCCAATGGCAAAGATTTGATTGGCACTTATCATATGCGTTAAAAAATTTTGCCCCGGAAAAAGCGGCCCAAATGCTGTATCAAGAATATTTAAGCCACCCGTAAACGCACCAAAAGCTGGCAGAATACAACGGTTGGAATTACTGATAAAACATTTGCGCCGGATCGAGCGGCCTTTTGCCCGTATTTTAGCCACCGGATGTAAATGACCCGCAATTTCTGGATGATTGGCTAAAGCGCGCGGTTCATGCCGGAAGATGACGCCGCCGATTTCAATTTCATTGACAACACGCGTTGCCAAATGATGCGGGAGATCAGGGTCATGATTACCTGCAATTAAAATCCAGTCGGTCTTTTTCCGCAACAAAGCAAAACTTTCTTGATCGTGATCTTTCATTCGAAACGGACCATTTCCATCGTGCCAAGTATCACCAAGTGCAATCAGCGTTTTCGGCGATAGTCGATCAATAAGGCTCGAGAGTCGATGCAAGGTTTCACTTGTGTCATAAGGCGGCAGCAATGCGCCTCGTCGTGCAAGTGAAGAGCCTTTTTCAAGATGTAAATCGGAGACGATCAGAAGCTTATGATCGGGTTCAAACAGAACGCCAGATGCATCGGGCATGAGCGATAATTGGCCCAGCGACACAACAGCAGACGGGGCTTGCTGAAGCGTGTTCATTTAAAGGCCTCGGATAAAAGCGATTGCTCCGCTTCCGCCAAAATATCCTCCGCCGCTTCGCCATAGACCGCTTCACGACCGATTTCGAGGAGAACGGCGATGGAAAGCGGCGAGACTTTTTCAAGCGCTTTATACACAAGACGGCCGCGTATTCGCTTTAACATATCCCCTAAGCGTTTAAGGTCTAAAAGCCCTGATGCAGCATCCGCGCGTGCGGCTTTTAACAAAATATGGTCCGGTTCATGACGGCGCAAAACATCGTAAACAAGATCGGTTGAGACCGTAACCTGCTTGCCCGATTTTTCCTGCCCCGGATGGCGGCGTTCGATAAGGCCTGAAATAACGGCGCAATATCGAAACGCGCGTTTCATGATCGAGCTTTCAGCAAGCCACTCCTCAAGATCATCGCCGAGCATATCTTCATCAAGCAATGCATCAAGCGAGAGGAGACCATCTTGCATCGCTTCATGTAAGTCGCGAATGGCCCATACGCAAATTCCATAATCGTTGCACACAAAGCCAAGCGGCCTCATACGCGCCCGCTCAAGACGTTTGGTTAAAAGCACGCCGAGGGTTTGATGCGCGAGACGTCCCTCAAACGGATAAAGCGTTAGATAATGCCGGTCACCGCTGGGGAAGCTTTCAATCAATAATTCATCAGGCTTGGGTACGATGGATTTGTCCTTTTGCCATTGCAGCCATTCGCCTACTTCCTTGGGCAAAAGCTTCCAGTCCTTCTCATTGGCCAGCATCGCTCGAACGCGCTCGGCCAAAAAGGTTGAAAGCGGAAATTTACCCCCCGCATAGGCCGGGATTTTAGGATCAACGCCTTTCGCCGCGCGAGCGACAATCACTTCATTGCTGACAAGCCCTTCAAAGCGCAAAATCTCCCCGGCAAAGATGAAGGTGTCGCCCAAAACCAAGCCTTCGGCGAAGTAATCTTCCACCTCGCCCAACACACGCCCGCCGCGCGCGGGGGTTCCCACTTTTGTCATGCGGCCCAAGCGCACTTTCAGCATGGTTGACTCAACAATGGTACCGATATTCATGCGGTATTGCTGGGCCGCGCGTGGGGTTGCAATACGCCATACGCCATCACGGCCTTGTTTGATCTTGGCAAAATGTTCGTAAGCACGGAGGGCGTATCCGCCTGTTGCGGCAAAATCCAAGGTGCGATCAAAGTCCTCGCGCGACAAACCTGCGTAAGGTGCTGCGGTGCAGATTTCCTGATAAAGAGCATCAGGTTTAAACCCATCCGCACAAGCCATGCCAAGCACATGCTGGGCTAAAACATCCAACGCGCCTTGCCGCGCATCAGGCGTGTCTTGGGCCGCTGCTTCCACCGCTTCTAGTGCCACGTGACATTCGATGGCTTCAAAGCGATTAGCGGGAACGAGAAGGGCTTTAGAGGGTTCATCAAAGCGGTGATTGGAACGCCCGATCCGTTGCATCAAACGGCTCGCACCTTTGGGGGCGCCGACATTGATAACCAGATCGACATCGCCCCAGTCGATGCCTAAATCAAGCGTCGCGGTGCAGACAATGGCGCGGAGCTTGCCATCCGCCATCGCAGCCTCGACCTTGCGACGTTGACCGACATCGAGCGAGCCATGATGCAATGCAATGGGTAGCGAGGCTTCGTTGCGTTTCCACAATTCTTGAAAGACAAACTCTGCCTGCATCCGCGTGTTGACAAAAACCAGCACCATGCGATGCGCTACAATCGCTTTATAAATTTCCGGCATCGAGGCTAAGGCCGTGTGGCCTGCTAAGGGTAACTTTTGCGCGGATGGTAAAATATCGATTTTCGCTCTCGCGCCGCCTGCGACAGTGACGAGTTTGGCGAGGTGATTTTCGCCGCTTCGTTGCGGCACCAAATAGCGCTGCAACGCCTCCGGCTCGCGCACCGTTGCCGAAAGCCCCACGGAAACGAGGTTGGGCGAAAGGCTAAAAAGCCGCGCGAGATCGAGCGATAAAAGATCCCCACGTTTGGAAGTGACGAGCGCGTGCAACTCATCCAAAATCACGGTGTTGAGCGTTTCAAACATTGCCCGCGCGTTGCGGTGCGCAAGCAGCAAAGCCAATTGCTCGGGCGTGGTGAGGAGAATATGCGGTGGACGCTCGGTTTGTCGCGCGCGCTTACTCTGCGGTGTATCGCCTGTGCGCGTTTCAATGCGAAACGGCAATGCCATATCCTGCACAGGAGTTTCGAGATTACGCGCGATATCAACCGCTAGTGCCTTGAGCGGTGAAAGATAAAGCGTGTGCAACCCGCGCATTTTCAAATCATTCGGCGAAAGCGAGGCGAGATCTACGAGGGTCGGCAAAAATCCGGCCAGCGTCTTGCCCGAACCCGTGGGGGCGATGAGTAAGGTTGAGGCTTTTTGGCTGACATTCTCCAGCAAGGCCAACTGATGCGCGCGCGGCTGCCAGCCACGTTTGTCGAACCATTCGGCGAAGGGTGAAGGAAGGGTCAAGAGTTCCAATCGGTGAGGTGGATGATGTTGGCGTCATAGGCTCTTGCTCGCACTTTTTGAATAAAGTGATTATCAGTTGTGACAAATGGTAATTTCTCACGAAGAGCCAATTCTAGGTAATAGCAATCGAAGATCGGATGCACCAAGTCGAGTGATAATTCAAAGGCCCTGTCAATTAATTCCCGTGAGGCAGATAATCGTAGTGGAAGCTTTTTAGCATAGTTATAAAGCTCTGCGGCTTGAGAGATCTCAATTGTCCTCGTCCGCACCATACGCCCAAGGACATTAGCAACTTCTGCGATTAAAATTTCCGGTGCATGTAAACTGCCTTGCGAAAGAATCTCGCGCGCTTTCGTCGTAAAGTCGCCAGGGGTTATGGCATGGATCACAATATTTGAATCGATGATCATTCGCCTAGTTTCTCGCGCTCTTCCCGGATGATATCTTCAATCGAGACGTTTATCGGGCCGTTTGGAAAAAGTTTGTCAATCTCCTCAAACATTTTTGCGAGCTCTTCTGCCGTCATCGGAGCCGCCTTAATGAGAATTTCCTTCGCTTCCTGCTGAAGCGAGTGCCCTTTTCGCTTCGCTTTTGCCTTCAAACGGCTGATCACTGCCGGATCAAGTCCACGAACCAAAAGATCGGTCATTATTTTGCCTCTATATCAGAAACCCCATGCTATCAGTTATGATAGCATGGGGTTTAATAGGTTTCAATTTGAAAAAGCTTAAGATTCACCGCATCGTTGGAATCACAAACTCCGCACCATCCTTAATACCCGACGGCCAGCGCGAGGTGACCGTTTTCGTCTTGGTGTAGAAGCGGAACGCATCTGGTCCGTGCTGGTTCAAATCCCCAAAGCCGGAGCGTTTCCAGCCGCCGAAGGTGTAGTAAGCGAGCGGCACCGGAATGGGTACATTAATACCAACCATGCCGACCTGCACTTTAGAGGCAAAATCACGGGCCGCATCGCCGTCGCGCGTATAAATCGCAACGCCATTGCCATATTCATGATTATTGCAGAGCGCCAAGCCCTCGGCGTAATCCTTAGCGCGCACCACCGAGAGCACGGGGCCGAAGATTTCTTCCTTATAAATACGCATGTCCTTTGTGACGTTATCGAAGAGGCAGCCGCCCATATAGAAGCCATCCTCATAGCCTTGCAGTTTGAAATCGCGTCCATCAACCTTGAGCGTTGCGCCTTCCTGAACGCCAAGATCAACATAAGACTTCACCTTGGCGAGATGCTCTTTGGTGACGACCGGGCCGAAATCGGCGGAGGGGTCGAGCGAGGTGCCGACCTTCAAGCTCTCAACGCGCGGAATGAGCTTTTCAATCAGCGCATTGGCGGTTGATTGGCCGACCGGAACCGCAACCGAAATCGCCATGCAGCGCTCACCCGCCGAGCCATAGCCCGCGCCCATCAACGCATCGACGGCTTGATCGAGATCGGCATCGGGCAGGATGACCATGTGGTTCTTCGCGCCGCCGAAGCATTGCACACGCTTACCGGCTGCCGTGCCGCGGGTGTAGACATATTCGGCAATCGGCGTGGAGCCGACAAAGCCGATGGCTTTGACGTCCGCGTCATCGAGCAGCGCATCCACCGCCTCCTTGTCGCCTTGCACGACATTGAGAATGCCTGCGGGCAGACCCGCCTCGATAAACAATTCGGCGATGCGCAGCGGCACGCCGACATCGCGCTCGGAGGGTTTCAGGATAAAGGCATTACCGCACGCAATAGCGGGCGCGCATTTCCAGAGCGGGATCATGGCGGGGAAGTTGAACGGCGTAATACCCGCCACAACGCCAAGCGGCTGGCGCAGCGAATAGATATCGATGCCGGGGCCTGCGCCGTCGGTATATTCACCTTTCAAAAGATGCGGCGCGCCAATGCAAAACTCGACCACTTCCAGCCCGCGCTGAATATCGCCCTTGGCATCCGCAATCGTCTTGCCATGCTCTTTGGCGAGCAGCGTGGCGAGGCTGTCATACTCGGCGTGGACGAGTTCAAGAAAACGCATCATCACGCGGGCGCGGCGCTGCGGATTGGTAGCCGCCCATGCAGGTTGCGCGGCTTTGGCGTTCTCTACAGCAGCGCGAACTTCCGCTTTTGACGCCAAAGGCACTTTCGAGGCGACCTCGCCCGTCATCGGCCAGAAGGCGTCAGCGAAACGGCCGGAGGTGCCCTTCACATGCTTGCCGCCAATAAAATGCGTGAGTTCTTGAGCCATGATGCGCTGCCTCTAAAAAGAATGTTGGAAGTTTCGACCCCCCTCATAAGCCGTTAGCGCGGATGAGAGCAAGCCCTAGCTTTAGGGGATTAAAGCTTCATTCGGCGGCGCGGCACTTCACCTTGGCATAGGATTTCAGCACTTGCGCCATACGCGTCAGATGGCCATCGCCACCCGCTTTGAAAAACGCCAGCACGTCGGGATCAAGCCGCAAATGCACCGAGACTTTGCGGGGCTGACGGGTCGGCACTGCCTCGGCACTGGCCCAAAACGCCTCATCGGGATCATATAGCGGTGCATCGTCCGGCGTCGCGCGTACCTCACCCCGTATCTTCATTGCCGCGAGGTCGGCGCGAGAGAAACTTGCGGTATCGTTTTTCGCCATAGTCTATCCGATCATTATATATATTTTAAAATAAATGAGATTTGAATATTATTGATAGAGCTCCTAGTGCTATAGAAAACACTAAATACATATCAAAAATTTTCCAATTTACATTAATTTCACTTATAATATTTTTGTTTTTTCTAAATTTTATAAAAACTATGGCCTGTCCGACTAAAGCGCTAAACGTAAACGTCATCTCAAATGCGAGTGCGAAGCTCCTAAGTCCGTACCGATCCACGTCAATTGTTTGAATTAAAAAGAGAGAAGCAAAACAAAAAGAAATTAAAGTTATAAAATACGGAAATAATTTAAGGGACCTTTCCCACCTTGAATCAAGCGTTAAAACGCACTTGGTTAAGTAGGTGTTTATAATAAAATTAACGGCGCTCATAACGAATTTTGTCTCCAACTCGCGCGGGATGTACGACTTGGCTCCCACTACAGACATTATGTCAAAGGCCTTCTATTTCAATGGTAACTGAATTTTTCTTTGTAGATATTCTTTAGCTTGTAATAGGCCTGTCGTCTATGTGAGTGTTATCAGCTCGGCTTCCTCGTCGTCGTCCACCCAATATGCGCGTGATCTTTCGACATCGTGAAATTCCACGCCTTTTTGGGGCCTACTAAGACTTTTGAAAATGTAAGTTTATTCATTAAAGAGGTCAGCATGGGTCCCGCTGGCGGCCAGTTCGAGTCGACCTTGCGCCACCCGATAGATCAAAAGCCAATCCGGTTCGATATGGAGGTCCCGCCACCCTGACCAAGGACCTCTCAGCGGGTGATCACGATATCGGGCAGGCAACGTCGCTTCCGACTGGAGGAGATCGATGACCTCGCGCAATTTCTGAATGTCCTTCCCGCGTTTCGCAGCCCGCTTCACATCGCGCTTGAAGCGTCCGGACGGGGCAAGGCGAAGCATTACACACCGAAGTCTTTGAACATTTCATCAGTGCTCGCGTAAGTCTTGCCTTTCCCGGCGTCAAGCTCGGCCATTGCAGCTCGCGTCTTTGCGTTGGGGACTTTTATGTCAAAGGGCAGGCGCTTTTCGTCGGCGATGCGAAGCATCAGCAGGCGGATGGCGTCGGATACGGACAAACCCATGTCAGCCAAGGCGGCGCTCGCACGTTGTTTGGTGTCATGGTCGATGCGGGCGCGGACGATTTCGGTTGCGGACATGGTGCATATTCCTTTTTTGTAGCTTTAATGTAGCTACAAATTATAATAATGCAAGATATATCTGCATTTATTATCGTTGCTGCCACGAATAAAGCTTACCTCACCGCCGTCGTCGTCCACCCAATATGCGCATGATCCTTTGACATCGTGAATTTCCAAGCTTTCTTAGGCCCTGCCATCACGTTGAGATAATAAAGATCAAACCCGTGCGGCGCGGCGACAGGATGAAAACCCTTTGGTACCAGCACGACATCGCCGTCCTTGATGGCGAAGCTTTCATCGAGTGTTCCGTCGTCCGTATAAACGCGCTGGAAGCCGAAGCCCTGCGGCGGGTTTAGGCGGTGGTAATAGGTTTCTTCCAAATAGGTTTCATTCGGGTAATCATCGGTATCGTGCTTATGCGGCGGGTAGCTCGACCAGTTGCCGCCCGGCGTGATTACTTCAACAACCAGCAGATTTTCCGCATAGAGCGACGTATCGGGCAAAATATTGCGGACGTGGCGGGTATTGGTGCCTTGGCCACGTGTTTCCTCGCCGACATCCGAGGGCGTGATGATGCGGGGCGCAAAACCACCTTTGGAGGGGCAAGCGCATACGGCGATTTCGCAATCGCTCTCGGCTGTGATCGCATAATCCGATTGCGCGGGGATATAAGCCGACCATGGCAGACCTTCAAATACGTTGGCGCGCGCGCCCAGCGTGCCGCAATCAAGCGCGCCCGCGAAAATGGTCGCGCGGCCGGAGAGGATCACGAGGCAAATCTCGTTGCCTGCCGTATCGCGCGCCAATTTCTGCCCCGCTTTCAAGCGATAGACTTCAAAGCCAACATAGCTCCACCCCGCCGATTGCGGCGTGACGCTTAAAAGACGACCTTCCGCATCAGGCGCGGTTGGATGGACAAGCAAATGCGACATGATGAAAAACTCCAACTCAGTCCCGTCAGATAATCGCTCGCCCCGCATTATGCCAGAGCGATTTACGTTAATACGGACCGCGAGCCTCTTGGGCATCGCATCTTAAGAGCGCGTCAGGAGCCGCGCGGTCCGATTTTCTACAGAAAAAGCCAAACTTCTTCCTTAGATGTCGTGTTTCAATTGTGTTAATGCTCCGCTTTGAGGCGACTCATATTAAGAGAGTAAGAAGCCTATTGATGCGCCAATGCGCGCCATTTAAGAGGAAACACACATGACTGACATCAAAGGCGCCATCTACCCCGATCTCGAAGGCAAAGGTGTGCTGATTACGGGCGGCGGCAGCGGCATTGGCGAATCGATTGTTCATCATTTCGCGCGGCAAAAATCCAAAACCGCCTTTATCGACATCAATGTCGAAGCGGGTAAAAAAGTGGTCGCCGATTGCGCCGCCAAAGGCTGGAAGGTGCATTTTGAGCCGTGCGACCTTACCGATATCCCCGCGTTACAAGCCGCGGTAAAAAATTGCCGCGCAGCCATTGGCCCCATCACGGTGCTGATCAACAACGCCGCGCATGACCAGCGCCATAAGATGGAAGATGTCACATCTGAATATTGGGATGAGCGGTTTGCCACCAATCTCAAACACCAGTTCTTCTGCGCCCAAGCGGTGATAGAAGATATGAAGGCGGCGAATGAGGGGGTCATCATCAATTATGGCTCCACCTCATGGATGGTTGGCCAAGGCGGCATGGCGGCCTATACGGCGGCGAAATCGGCGGTGTTGGGGCTTACCCGTTCGCTGGCGCGCGATTTCGGCCAATTCAACATCCGCTGCAACGCGATTGCACCGGGCTGGATCATGACGGAGCGGCAAAAGACCCTCTGGCTCACGCCGGAAGGTGAAAAGGAACTCATGCTCCGCCAATGCTTAAAGCGTAAATTGGTCCCCGCCGACCTCGCCAAATTCACGGTCTTCATGGCGTCGGATGAAGCCAGCGCCTGCACCAATCAGCATTATGTGGTCGATGGCGGCTGGGTCTAAGCGTAAACCATGATTACACCCGCGCTCATCGCCCTTGATTGGGGTACCACCCGCTTCCGCGCTTATCTTCTGGACAGCGCAGGCGCGGTGTTGGAGCGTGCCGCCTCAGAAGACGGTATTATGGCGGTCAAGCCCGGCGGTTTTCCTGCCGTGCTCGCGATCCGCTGCGGCACGTGGCTGGCACGGCACCCCGATATCCCCGTCATCATGGCGGGGATGGTTGGCAGCCGCAATGGCTGGGTCGAGGCTCCTTATCGTCCATGCCCGACCACGGCGTCTGATATCGCCGTGGCCATGGTGTCAGTCGATATCGGCAATGGCCGCCAAGCCCGCATCGTGCCGGGCCTTTCAACCCGCGATGCATCGGGCGCGCCCGATGTGATGCGCGGGGAGGAAACCCTGGCGCTTGGCGCAGGGCTTGAGAACGGAACTATTATTCTTCCCGGCACGCATTCCAAATGGGTAAGAATCGAAAAAGGCGTTCTCAACCGTTTTGCCACATTCATGACGGGCGAGTTTTACGCCGCGCTTTTAGGCCACACGCTTTTGGGCAAGCTACGCGAAGAACCCGACGAGGCAATGGGCTTTGCCAAAGGGTTGGAAGCTGCCAAGCGTCCAGGCGGCCTTACCCACCAAGCGTTTGCCGCCCGCACCGCTGTGCTTCTAGGCGATATGAAGGGGCATGAAGTAGCCCCTTTCCTCTCCGGCCTCTTGATTGGCTCGGAAGTGGACGCCGGATTGACGATGGATCAAAACGGTGGTGACATCGTGCTCATTGCCGATGGCATGATCGCAGAATCCTATGCCAAAGCGCTCGCTGCCAGGGGGCGCACCTGCCGCATGATCACGCCCGAATCATGCTTCACCGCAGGACTTGCCCGATTGCTAACCGCTTAAGGATCCGCCGGAAAATGTCCCCCATCGCAGCCTTTGATCAAGCCTTCACCGCCTGCCCGCTGATTGCGATCCTTCGCGGCCTTTATCCGGAGGAGGCGGTCGCGGTGGGGGAAGCCCTCGTTGCAGCAGGCATCACGATTTTAGAAGTGCCGCTCAATTCGCCCGAGCCTTATGTCAGCATCCGCAACCTCTCGACCGCCTTAAAAAATCGTGCCGTGGTGGGAGCTGGAACCGTTTATCGCCGCACCGAGGTTGATCGTGTGGCGCAGGCAGGCGGTACGCTCATCGTTTCGCCCAACGCCAACCCCGAAGTCATTTCCCACGCCAAAAACTTGAGCCTCGTATCCGCCCCCGGTTTTTTCACGCCAACGGAAGCCATCACGGCACTGGATGCCGGCGCGGATATCCTCAAAATTTTCCCCGGCGAACTCATGTCGCCCCAAGGCGTAAAGGCACTCAACGCCATCTTACCCAAAGGCGCACGCATGGTGCTGGTTGGCGGTGTAGGTGAGGCGACATTTGCCACCTACGCAGCAACGCCGCTCGCAGGCTATGGCATTGGCTCCTCGCTCTATGCGCCGGGGGTTACGGCGGAAGAAGGGGGTCTTCGCGCCGCGCGATTGATCAAAGCCTATCAAACGAGCCGCCTATGATTATCGTTTTCGGTTCTGTGAATGTCGATTTCGTAACAAGGGTGACGGCCATTCCAAAGCCCGGCGAAACGGTGTTAGGCCCTGCCTATGACGTTATCCCCGGCGGCAAAGGGGCCAATCAGGCGCTTGCTGCCCGGCGCGCCGGATCGCCCACCCTCATGGCGGGCGCTGTCGGCGATGATCCCTTCGCCGCTATCGGTTTGGGGTTACTCATTGAGGCGGGCGTTGATTGCAGCGCCATCGCAAAAGTCTCGGCGCCCACGGGAGCAGCCTTCATCACGGTTGATCAAAACGGCGAAAACGCGATTACCGTTGCCTCTGGAGCCAATGCCTATGCGCGCGCTAAATCGCTGGAAGCCATCGCAATCGGCCCCAAAGACACGCTGTTGATGCAGCGCGAAGTGCCAGAAGTCGAGCAAATCGCCGCCGCGCGCTACGCCAAAGCCAGAGGCGCGCGGGTTATTTTGAACGTTGCGCCTGCGGGCGTCATCGCGGATGATCTCGCAGCCCATATCGATATGCTGATCATGAACGAGCACGAGGCATTAACTGTCGCCCAAGGCATGGGTTTTTCCTGCGAGGATGCAGAAAATAACGCACGGATGATCGCACAGACCCGCGCGATAGCCACCATCGTCACGCTGGGTGCCGAAGGAGCCGTCGGCTGGACGGACGGTGTACGACGACACGTTTCCGCGCCATCCGTCACGGTCGTTGATACAACGGCCGCCGGTGACAGCTTTTGCGGCGCGTTTGCCTCAGCACTTGATCAAGGTTTCGGCTTCACAGGCGCTTTAGCAAGAGGCGTCACGGCGGGAAGTCTCGCATGTACCATTAACGGTGCGCAGCCGAGTTTGCCGACAAAAGCGGCAATCGAAGCGATGATAGGCCACCCCACCTAGATGGTTCGATCAAGGAGACATCGGTTAATCGTAAAAACATGCGACACAACACTAAGCTGTAAAATTTTGTCGTTAAAGACAGACCGCCGATGGCGCGCCAAGGCGGGAGGCGATGGCATCAAAGGGAAGGAGCTTTTTGATCGGACCAATCGCGGCAAGCGTCGGCGTGGCGGATAAGAGGGTCTGCGCCACGCGGCTGACATCGTTCACCGTAATGGCGTCGATGGCGTGGATGATCTCAAGCCTCGGCATAACCCTGCCATAAGCCAGGATATGGCGGGCCATTTGCTCGGCGCGGCGGCCGGGGGATTCGAGCGCGGTGAGGAGCGACATTTTCATCTGCGCTTTGGCGCGCGCCACTTCGCTCTCAGTAGGGGAGGCGGCGGCGGCAACGAGCGTGTCTAACGCAACCGGGGCAAAATCGACCAATTGGGTCTCGCCCGTGCCGCCATAGATGGCAAAGACGCCGGAATCAGAGAACGGCGAGAAGAACGAATAGACCTCGTAGCAAAGTCCCCGTTTTTCGCGCACCTCTTGGAAAAGCCGGGACGACATGCCGCCGCCAAGCAGATTGGAAAACACATGCATGGCGTAATGATCAGAATCGTTCCAGCCGATGCCTTTGAAGCCGAACACGATATGCGATTGCTCTAGCTTGCGCTGGCGGCGTTGTTCACCGCCTCGATAAATAGCGGGTTCCGCAGGTGGCGCAGGCGCTCGACCAAAGGAATCGAAGCGTTTGTGGACGTCTTCCACAATCTGATCGTGTTCCACGGCGCCTGCGGCGGAAACGACCATCGAGGGGGTGCGATAGGTGCGCGCCATAAAGGCGCGCATCGAGGCGCGGTTTTGGGCTCTCACCGTTTTGGGCGTGCCAAGAATACGCCGACCAATCGGCGCGCCGGCATAGGCGGTTTCCATAAACATATCGAACACGACTTCATCGGGCGTGTCTTCATAAGAGCCGATTTCTTGCAGGATCACGCCTTTTTCGCGCTTTAATTCGATGGGATCAAAAGACGGATCGGTTAAAATATCGGATATGATATCAAGCGCCAGCCCTGTATCATGCCCCAACACGCGCGAATAATAAGCCGTGTATTCGGTATTGGTTTCGGCATTGACTTCGCCGCCAACAGCCTCGATTTCTTCGGCGATTTGCAAGGCGCTGCGACGGCTGGTGCCTTTAAACGCCATATGTTCGAGGAGATGAGCAAGGCCCTGCTCTTCCGCATATTCGTGGCGGGAACCCGCTCCGCTCCACACCCCAAGGGCGGTGGTGGCCAAGCCCGGCATAGACTCGCTGACGATGCGCAAGCCATTCGGCAGTGTGGTGACGCGAACGGCTTCTTGACGGTCGACTTCAGACACGCGAGGCATCTCCCCTAGCGGCGCGGACCTGCGCCTTGATAAAGTCTTCGACCGTTTTTTGATCATTGGCAAGCCTAGTGACGCGCTCGGGGCGTTCGAGCAAATCGGCAAGATGCGGCGGCAGCGCGGGGCGAATACCTGTCGCGCGCTCAACCGCATCGGGAAATTTTGCCGGATGCGCGGTGCCTAACACAATCATCGGCGTGTCTGTGGCTTTTGCCCGTTCTTGCCGGCCCGCAACCACGCCGATAGCAGTATGCGGATCAAGCAAATAGCCGCTTGTGTTCCAAACCGATTGCATCTCACGCTCAACAGCGGCTTCCTTCACGGCGATGCCGGAAAAATCACGACGCAGGGTTTCAAGCGCGTCAGGCGCGATGGTGAAGGCTTTGGATTGGGTAAGCTGAGCCATCAAAGCGCGGATCGCCGCCGGATCACGGCCATGCGCTTCATAGAGCATCCGCTCGAAATTCGAGGAGATTTGAATATCCATCGAGGGTGAGGTGGTGGCCTTTACGCCTGTCATCTCATAACGGCCTGAGGCAAGCGCGCGGGCGAGGATGTCATTGTCATTCGTCGCGATGGTCAACAGCTTGATCGGCAATCCCATTTGCTTGGCAACCCAGCCTGCCAAAATATCGCCGAAATTTCCGGTGGGAACGGAGAAGGAGACTTCGCGCTGCGGGCTGCCGAGCGAGACGGCGGCGGTGAAATAATACACGATCTGGGCGACAATCCGCGCCCAGTTGATCGAGTTGACGCCGGACAGGCCTAAGCGATCCCGGAAGGCATGATGGTTGAACATCGCTTTAACGAGCGCTTGGCAGTCATCAAAAGTGCCATCAATGGCGATTGTGTGGATGTTATCGGCATCAACCGTCGTCATTTGGCGACGTTGCACGTCGCTCACGCGGCCATCGGGGAATAAGATCACCATATCGACGCGCTTTAAGCCTTTAAACGCGTCAATCGCCGCGCCGCCTGTGTCGCCGGAGGTGGCCCCCACAATGGTGGCGCGTTGGCCGCGTTGTTCGAGCACATGGTCCATTAAGCGCGCCAAAAGCTGCATCGCAACGTCTTTGAAGGCCAAAGTGGGGCCGTGGAACAGTTCGAGCACGAAGAGATTATCGCCAAGTTGCACCAGCGGGCAGACGGCCTCGTGCCGGAAGGTGCCATAGGCCTCGTGGATCATGGTGCTTAACGCGGGTTGATCCATATCATCCGCAAAAAGCCCGATGATGGTTTCGGCGACTTCCCCATAGCTCCGGCCCGATAAAGCGGCGATGTCGCTATAGCTGAGCTTTGGGAACGTCGTTGGCCAATAAAGCCCGCCATCCCGCGCAAGGCCTGCGAGCAGCGCGTCGGAAAAGCCAAGTTCTGGCGCTTCGCCACGGGTGGAGACATGGAGCATACGGGGCTTGGTCACGGTCGCGCGTTCCTTGGTCAGCTTTCTTGCCGTAATCGGTTATTAGCGAATACGAAAAACACACCCATAAGCCCAAACGCAAGCGCAAACCACGTGATGGCGTATTGCAAATGATTATTGGCTAGCACCACAACCGTATGCCCGCCCTCGGGCCAAAGGCCGGCGGCAGATGATTTATCCGCATCCACGATGAAGGGAGCCACGCGTTCAATCTGCCGGGCGCGGGCGATGGAAGCGGGGTCGATGGTGAAAAATAGATTATTATTCGGCTCATCCTCGGGGGTGAATGTGCCTTTCTTTTCAGGCGAGCGCATCAATCCGGTAAGCGTGATGGGGCCTTGGATGAGGCCATCGGCGCGGGTGGATTGGGCGCGTCTGTCTTGGGGAACGAAACCGCGGTTCACGATGACCGTTGAGCCATCGGCCAATACAAATGGTGTAAGAGCAAAAAAGCCTTCGCGTGTATCGCCACGCACGCCCACGGAAATAAAACCGAAAACGAGTGCTTCTTTATCGTGCTGGAAGGTCCCCGTGAGGGACACACGGCGATAATCATAGTCCGATGGCGTAAGCCTCGACCATTCGGCTTCAGGCGGGAGTTCGACGGGGGATGCGGAGAGTGAGGCTTCGATCTGGGCGGTTTGGCGCTCTTTTTCGGATAAGCGGACGAGCTGCCAGCTACCAAGGCCAATCAGTACGAGGAGGGCTAGGACCGTCAGAAAACCGGGTAAGATTAAAGAGCGCGTGGCAGGGGACATGCTCACCGTTCCAGCCTGCCCTGCTCGGCTTTGTTGCGGAATTGCGAGGCAATGAGGATGCCTTTGAAGGGGCGGATGAGGCCGAGGCTAACAACTGCCATCAGCGGCAGGAAGATCGCGCCAAGAACGAGCAAAGGCGGCTCGAAATAGGCGTCGGTCAGCAAAGCCGCGCCGACCACGATAAAACCTGCAATGAGCATGATGAAAATGGCGGGGCCATCGGCTGAATCGGCGAAAGCGTAATCAAGACCACATACTTCACAAGACGGGGCGAGGGCGATAAAGCCTGAGAACAATCGCCCCTCTCCGCAACGCGGGCAGCGCCCGCGAAACCCGGCCATTAATCCGGCATCGCGATGGGAGGGGGACGGTTCAGACATTTAAAAACCAACTCTCAAAAAACAAAAAGGGCGGCCGGAGCCGCCCCTTTTCAAATTATTCGATGCTTAATGCGCGCCGACGGCGGCACCCCAATGCGAACCCCAGAGATAGATGGAGACGAAGAGGAAAAGCCACACCACATCAACGAAGTGCCAATACCAAGCGGCAAATTCAAAACCCAAATGTTGCTTGGGCGTAAAATCACCCCGGTTGGCGCGAAGCAGGCAAACCAGCAAAAAGATCGTGCCGATCAACACATGGAAGCCATGAAAGCCCGTCGCCATAAAGAAGGTTGCGCCGTAAATATTGCCAGCAAACGAGAATTGCGCGTGCGAATATTCATAAGCCTGCACAAAGGTAAACAACGCGCCAAGCAGCACCGTTAGCAAGAGACCGGATTTCAGACCTTTCCGATCATTATGCAACAAGGCGTGATGCGCCCACGTCACCGTGGTGCCGGAGGTCAACAAAATCAGCGTGTTGAGCAGCGGCAAATGCCAAGGATCGAATACTTCAATGCCGTGAGGAGGCCAATGCCCGCCTGTAAACTCTAAGCGAAGAAAGGACTTGGCTTCGTCCGCATAGATGCTCGAGTCAAAAAACGCCCAGAACCAGGCAACGAAAAACATCACTTCCGAAGCGATGAACATGATCATGCCGTAACGGTGGTGCATCTGCACGACGCGGGTATGGCTGCCACGCTCTTGCGCTTCCTTGATGACATCCGACCACCACGACGCCATGGTGTAGAGTACGCCGATAAGGCCTAGCGCCAACAGAACCGGACCCGCTTTCAGCCCGCCAATCGACAGAGCTTTCATGGTCATAATCGCGCCAACCGCCATGATAAAAGCGCTCAGCGAGCCAACAAACGGCCATGGGCTTGGGTCTACAATGTGGTAATCGTGATTTTTGGCGTGCGCGTCGGCCATGGTGTTTAGGTCTCCATTTGGGCTGATCTCGTCAGATCAGCCTATCGTATCGTTACAATTGCGGTTTAGTCGTTCCTGTCAACTCTGCAACCGGCTTTTTTGCCGCTTTCGCAGGGAAGAAAGTATAAGAAAGCGTGATTTCATCGAGTTTAGCGAGGTCATGTTCGTTGGCAATAGCCGGGTCAACAAAAAATACGACTGGAACATCGAGGCTTTCGCCGGATTTCAATCGGAGATCAGTAAAGCAGAAACATTGCAGTTTGTTGAAATAGGAGCCTGCCAAATCGGGCTGCACATTATAGGTGGCAATGCCCACCGTGTCGGTCGCTCCTTGATTTTCGACATGGTAGAACACCGTCGCCGTTTCACCGATCTTCATCGAAATAACGGGCTTTTCGGGCTGAAATTTCCAGTTGAGACCATTGGAGACATTGGCATCGAGCCTGATCTTAATCACGCGATCCAGCACGGTGTCAGCCGCAATGGTCGCTACTTGCGTCGTGCCGCCATAGCCCGTCACCTTGCAAAACAGGCGGTAGAGCGGGGAGGCGGCATAGGCGGCACCGATCATCAAGCCGACCATCACCACACAGGCGATCAGCGTGGTGCGATTGCGATGGGTGGAAGTGGCGGGGTGGGTCATCGGATCAGAGTTCCCGGTTCCAAACATTGCCGCCAAGCTTGGCAATGGTGACGATGAAAAACAGGATGACGAGCGCCCCAAGCACGAGGCCAAGGGCTTTGGAACGCGCCTTTTGCCGCGCCAAATCTTCGGGCGATAGCTTAGGAACTTCCGGATAAGGCTGCTCGTTCATATCAAGGCCTTCCAAGGTATCGTCGAGATGAGCGTCGGGATGACTTCTTCCAAGAGAAGCGCACCGAAAACCACGAAGAGATAGAGAATCGAGCTACCAAACAAGCGATAGGAGGCTTTGCGCGCGGCATCCCCTTCGAGTTTGCGATAAAGATCATAAGCGAGCCACACCATGATGCCGCCGGAGATCGCGGAGATGGCGAGATAGAAGGAGCTTGTGTAGCCAAAAAACGCCGGGGCCATACCAACGGGGGCAAGTAGGATCGAATAGATCAGGATTTGGCGACGCGTGGCGACTTCGCCAGCAATAACGGGGAGCATCGGCACACCTGCGCGCGCATAATCTTTGCTTTTGACGAGCGCCAGCGCCCAGAAATGCGGCGGTGTCCAGATGAAGATGATCAGGAATTGCAGAAAGGTTTCGAGATTAACCGAACCCGTAACCGCCATATAGCCGATCATGGGCGGGAACGCACCCGCAGCGCCGCCGATGACGATGTTCTGAACCGTCCAATGCTTGAGCCACATCGTATAAATGACGACATAGAAGAAAATCGTAAACGCCAAAAAACCGGCGGCATACCAATTGGCAATCAGGCCCAAAAACAGCACCGAGCCAATCGATAAGGTCATGCCAAAGGCAAGCGCTTCGCCGGGCGCAATGGCTCCTGAGGGGATGGGGCGTTTGGCGGTGCGCTCCATCAGGCCATCAATGGTAGCGTCATACCACATATTGAGGCAGCCCGAGGCTCCCGCGCCGATGGCAATGGCGAGGATGCTGGCAAAGCCGATGATCGGATTGATGGGTTCATGCGCGGTCAACATGCCAACAAGCGCCGTGAAAATCACAAGCTGCATAACACGCGGCTTCAAAAGCTCGTAATAATCGCGCGCCGTCCCCTGCGACACGAGCGGGTGAGACGCTTCCTCATAGAGACCATCGGTGACAAGGGACATAACGGAGTAAACTCCTGAACTTTAAAGAGATGAACGACCGGAAATCCGGTCGTTCACGCAACCTTTAGCGTTCTGCTCAGACTTGATGATCCGAGCAGAATAGATCTTAGTGACCGCTGTTCGAAATACGCGGCAGGGTTTCGAACTGGTGGTAGGGAGGGGGCGACGATAAGGTCCATTCAAGCGTGGTTGCGCCTTCGCCCCATGGGCTATCAGCCGCACGAACGGGGCTCGTAAAGGCCTTGTAGATGCCATAGAAGAAGATCAACAGACCAAAGGCGAAGATATACGAGCCATAGGACGAAATCTTGTTCCAGCCCGCAAAAGCCTCTGGATAATCGACATAATGGCGGGGCATACCGGCAAGACCCGTAAAATGCATCGGGAAGAACAGGATGTTGGCGCCAACGAAAGCAACCCAGAAATGCAGCTTGCCAATCGCCTCGGGAATGATGCGCCCGCTCATTTTCGGGAACCAGTAATACCAAGCCGCAAAGATCGAGAACACTGCGCCAAGCGACAAGACATAGTGGAAATGAGCCACCACGTAATAGGTGTTGTGCAAATTACGATCGAGACCCGCATTCGACAGTACAACGCCCGTTACACCGCCCACCGTGAACAGGAAAATAAAGCCAACCGCCCAATGCATCGCCGCTGAGAAGCGGATCGAGCCGCCCCACATCGTAGCGATCCACGAGAAGATTTTGACGCCCGTTGGCACCGCAATCACCATGGTCGCGAACACGAAGTAACGCTGCGTATTGAGCGACAAGCCCGCGGTGTACATGTGATGCGCCCACACGATAAAGCCAACCGCGCCGATGGCCACCATGGCATAGGCCATGCCGAGATAACCAAAGATGGGCTTTTTCGAGAAGGTCGAAATGATATGGCTGACAATGCCGAAGCCCGGCAAAATCATGATATACACTTCAGGATGGCCGAAAAACCAGAAGAGATGCTGGTAAAGGATCGGGTCGCCGCCATTCGTGGGATCGAAGAAGGAGGTGCCGAAATTACGGTCCGTCAACAACATCGTAATCGCACCAGCCAGCACGGGGAGCGATAATAGCAGTAGAAAAGCTGTAACAAGCAGCGCCCAGGCAAAAAGCGGCATTTTGTGCATCGTCATGCCCGGTGCGCGCATATTCAAGATCGTGGTGATGAAATTGATCGCACCAAGGATCGAGGAGGCACCCGCCAGATGCAGCGATAAAATACCAAAATCAAGCGCCGGACCGGGATGGCCTGCGACCGATAACGGCGGATACACCGTCCAGCCGCCGCCAAAGCCGTTTGAACCCGGCGCGCCTTCAACAAACAGCGAGATCAGAAGCAGCGAGAGCGAGGCGGGCAGAAGCCAGAACGAGATGTTGTTCATACGCGGGAACGCCATATCCGGCGCGCCGATCATCAAAGGCACGAACCAGTTGCCATACCCGCCAATCATCGCGGGCATGACGACGAAGAACACCATGATGAGGCCGTGACCCGTGACGAACACATTATAGGTTTGCGGGTTAGAAAAATATTGCAGTCCCGGCTCGGCAAGCTCAAGCCGCATCATGATCGACAGGAAACCGCCAATCAATCCCGCGACAATCGCGAAGATCAGATACATCGTGCCAATGTCTTTGTGGTTGGTCGACATGACCCAGCGACGCCATCCCGTTGGATGATCGGCGTGTGAATCGTGGCCATATGCACCGTGCGCGTGATCAGCTACTGCGTTTGCCATTTTATCTGTTCCCAAACTTTTCTATGCGTCACTATAGCGGAATTTATTCAAAACCGCTTTTCAATTTTACTGCGTTATTCTGCCGCGACTTTAAGGGGTTGAGACCCGATCTCGGCATATTTCTTCTTCGCATCCACGAGCCATGCGGCGTATTTTTCTGGACTCACAATGCGAACAGCAATCGGCATAAAGGCGTGATTAGCCCCACACAGACGCGAGCACTGACCGTAATACATACCTTCAACATCGGTTTTAAACCAAGTTTGGTTCAACCGACCGGGTACCGCATCCATACGAACGCCAAAAGAGGGAATAGCAAAATTGTGGATGACGTCTTGGCCGACAACTTGAACCACCACCGTTTTACCTGCTGGCAGCACAAGTTCATTGTCAACTGCGAGGAGATTGGGCTGATTGGCTTTCTTCGCACCTTCCGGGTCGAGCATATAGCTGTCATAACCAAAGCCGCCACCTTGATCCTGCGGATATTCATAAGACCAATACCACTGATGGCCGACGGCCTTGACCGTAATATCGGCCTTTGGAAGCTCAATCTGCATCTTTAAGAGACGGAAGGAGGGGATAGAGATACCGACGAGAATGAGGGCGGGGATCAGTGTCCAAGCAATTTCAAGGCCCGTGTGATGCGTCGTCTTCGAAGGCACCGGATTGGCTTTTTCGTTGAAGCGCACGATAACAACGATCAGCAAAGCCAAGACGAAGAGTGAGATCAAGCCGATCACAATGTTGACGCCATCATGCATATGATTGAGAAATATTGCAGACTCGGTCACGGGCGTTTGCATACCTAGCTGCCAAGGTGAAGGCTGTCCCGTACCCGCAAAAGCCTCGCCTACGCTGCCAGCCGTGAGGGCTAATAAGGCCGCAGCACCATTTCTCCAACGGATCATGATTATCTCTTCTCCTTAAACGCACAATCGGAACATACATTCGGGCCACGACACCTGTAAATCTCGGTTGAACCAAGATTAAATCGGCACGGCCCGGTTGCAAAGCCCCTATTCCGCCCCCAAAAATCACAAAGACGCTCGAAGTGCAACGTGTCTGATAGGATAAAGAGCATTTTTAACCCGCGACATGCTGTCTTGACGCGAATATGGTTACACACATCTTTGTCAAAGGTTTGACAGTTGGGCCTTTATCGACGTAGTTCTGAGCGTTGTTCATATGCCTATTGGAGTGCCGACAAATGCCCTTTTTCGCCCCGATACGGGTCAGTTTGAGCATTATTGCGGTTATTTTACTCGTTTTTACGGTCAATGATGCGCGAGCTGCGGGTGCAGGTTTTGATCCCGCCGTCAAAGGCGTGTTTGGCGATTGGGCGTTGCGGTGCGAGAGCAATGCACAGACAACGGGTGAGCAATGCGTTCTTGTTCAAAATGTCTCGGCGGAGGATCGCCCTAATTTGCAAATGGTGGTGATCGTGCTCAAAAATCCATCGGGCGGATATATTTTGCGCGTCGTAGTGCCGCTAGGCGTGATTTTGCCCTCGGGCCTGGGGCTGAAAATCGACCGGGCCGATATCGGCCGAACGGGGTTTATGCGGTGCCTTGCGAATGGATGCTTGGCCGAAGTGGCGATGGATGACACGCTGATTAACCGCCTAAGCACCGGGGATACAGCGCTTTTCGTCATTTTTCCGGCCCCCGAAGATGGCGTTGGTATTCCCATCAAGCTCACGGGCTTTGCCAATGGCTTAGCAAAATTGCAGTAATGATCTATAAGTTCGCCTATTAAATTACGTGAGGGAGCCCAAACATGCGGACAAGATGGATGATGCCCTTGCGGGCGGTGTGTGTCATTATACCAGCGAGCCTCTTTTTAACGGCTTGCATGGGCGGCGGGGCCTCGCAAGGCCAGACATCTTCGGGTAACGGCATGTTTTCCGGGCTTTTTGGCCCGCCATCGACGCCCGCCCCGGCTGCGGCCCCAGCCCCGTCGCCTGTTGCGGAGGTGGAGTGCCCACAGGTCGACATCCGCGAAGGGGGCACTCATCTTCGCCAAGGGGACCCACAATCGGTCAAAATTCAGTTCACCATCAAAAATGTCGCGCGGGAATGCGGGACGGCAGGTGATTCGGTCATCTTGAAAGTTGGCATTGAAGGCTTGGCGTTGATTGGCACCGCCGGAAAGCCCGGCCCAGCCTCCGCTCCCATCACGATTATCGTCACGCGTGGCACCAAAACCGTTGCGACGCGGGCGACGGTGGCAAAAGTGATTATTCCAGCAGACGAGGATCAGGTGCTGTTCCGAATCATCGAGGACGACATCAAAGTTCCCCCGGGTGTGGGCGAACTGGCGGTGACGGTGGGATTTAAAAAGTAAATTCTCCTGTTTAAATTAAAAACTTGACATAAAAGTCAAATCATGCTTTCTGATTACTTATGGGGTTTGCTTCAGCGGGCGGAGAAAACTGGAGCGTTAGTCCGGTTTAAGCACGATTCAGACGCTGACCAAACTGAAAAGCGGTGGATATGGATGCGTCAGGATATCCTCTTGGCGTTAAAAGATTCCACACAGGCGGAGCGCAATGCTTTGGTTACAGCTACGCTTGAAGATTTTGTGCTCGGCGAAGAATTTGTTATGATTACGAAGGAAGCTAAACACCGCAGCGTTGATGCAGAAAGGCCTGACATCAAAGAGTTGAATTTTGGTCCTCCGCCCTTTGTTGAAATACGGTTAAGGCCGCAGCGTCGGGACCTTCGCTTGTTCGGTCTTTTTATTGCCAAGGACCATCTGCTTCTAACACACTGGCACGAAAAGGACGTAGGAACGGTCGGACAAATTCCGACGGCGAATTTGAGAGCAAGATCGATCAATGAATTGAAAAGCGTACATATTACCGCAAATATTCTGGTTCAGGATATTCGCGACTGCATGGAGGGGGTGACGTATTATGAGTGAGGTAATGGCAACAGATCGTGAGCCGCAGGTTACGAGAGTACCAGAGGTGATGACCGAGGAGCAGAAACTTTTATACGCCGCGCGATTAAAAGGGCAGGTTTTACGCAAACTCACGATTGCTTTTATAGATGCTAAGAAGAAATTTGGCTGGACACAACGCGACATTGCAAAACGTATGGGCGTTGATGAATCAGAGATCAGCCATATTCTCTCAGGAAAGCGGAAAAATTTATCGCTTGAAAAAATCGCGATTTATGCCCGCGCGATGAACCGCCGTGCTGAAATTCACCTCATTGATCCCGAAGAGGCTGTGAACCAAAAGCCTAAGACTGAGGTGATTAATCGACCATTTTTGTTTGCAAACAAAAGGCCTAGTTATTTGTCGGCTGTTCCAAGTTCTGAATTTGAAAATACGGGTTGGAACTATGTATAGTTTTGCGTATTCAATTTATTGTGATGATATACGGATTGAATTTGGTAATAAAATATCTCTCATCGGTTGCTATTCTGGAATATTAATTTTCAATAGTAACGAATATTTATTACCCAAATTAGGTATATTTATTACTATAAATCTTATTCCTGCAGATATTCCAAAAGAGTTGATGATTAAAATTTTAAGAGACGATGGGAAAGAGGAAATACTAAACCAAATTTATCCTGTTGATGCTGAAATCGCCCAGCAAGTACAGCCTCCCGTTAACGTCGAAAATGATGGTGACGCTGAAAAATATTTTACAATGAAAGTACCACTCATTCTTTCACCTGTAGAATTGAAAGCTGGTAAGATCAGTTCGCGTATTTATTACGATGATAAAGTCCTAAAGGCGGGTTCATTATTACTCCATAGTGTGGCTGACGTCGATGCGGCTCAGGGATTGCAAACCGCAATTTAAGTTCGCCTCAATGACATTGACCAATGAGTTGACATTGGCTTGATAACGGTTACTCTCCTTTCCGCTGATTGATCCTCGCGGAAGAAGTCGGCGTTGGGCGCGAGCCTGACCAGCCGGTGCCGAAGGCGCAACCGCCCCGGAAACGCTCAGGCAAAAGGACCGCGAGGAGCTGGCACTCTGGAAAGTGGATGGGCCTTAAAGGGTTAATCCCACCGACGGGCGTAACCCTTGGAGCCAAAAAACTCCGGCGGGAAATCTCTCAGGTTATCGGACAGAGGGGGCGTTGCACGGATCATCATGATTCGGCTGCAATGTCGTCGATGTCTGGAGTACCTGATGAGCGAGCCTCAAACCGATAGTTCCCCTCTTCGCCACACCCCTTTGCATGATCGCCATGTAAGCCTTGGTGCGCGAATGGTGGGGTTTGCGGGCTATGCTATGCCTGTGCAGTACAAGGAAGGCATTCTTGCCGAGCACCAATGGACGCGCGCCCATGCGGGGCTGTTTGATGTTTCGCATATGGGCCAGTGTTTTCTGATCGGTCCCGACCACGCAACGGTAGCGCGGGCGCTTGAGACGCTGATCCCCGCTGACATTCTCAACTTGCAACCCGGCCAGCAGCGCTATTCGCAATTTCTCAATGCGGAAGGCGGTGTGCTCGACGATATTATGGTGACGCGCTCGGCTGATCCGGATGAAGACGGCACCTTGATGATTATCGTCAATGCCGGATGCAAAGATGCGGATTTTGCACATCTTAAAGCGCATCTACCTTCCAACCTTACATTGCTGGTTGCGGAACATCGTGCGCTGCTTGCCCTGCAAGGCCCTGAGTCTGCCGCTGTTTTATCGCGCCACTGCAAAAACGCTGATAGCATGGCATTTATGACGGGTGCTTCGATGCTTTTTGATGCCATTCCCGTTCACCTATCGCGCTCCGGTTATTCGGGCGAAGATGGCTATGAAATTTCCGTCCGCGCCGACAAAGTTGCGATTATCAATGAACGGCTTTTGGCACATGCGGAAGTCAAACCCATCGGACTCGGCGCACGTGATTCATTAAGGCTTGAAGCAGGTTTATGCCTTTACGGACATGAGCTTGATGCCACAACCTCCCCTGTTGAGGCTTCCATTCAATGGTCAATCCAAAAACGCCGCCGTGAAGAAGGCGGCTTTCCGGGCTTTGATCGGATCAGCCGCGAGTTGAAAGAAGGGCCTTCCCGCAAACGTGTTGGCCTCTTGCCGGAAGGGCGCGCACCCGCACGGGAAGGCACCGAGATTACCACCGAAGACGGTGTGAAGATTGGCGTTGTAACTTCCGGCGGCTTTGGCCCAACGCTCAACAGCCCCTGCGCGATGGGATATGTTGAAACAAACCATTCAGCGATTGGCACAAAAGTGCATCTGATGGTGCGCGGCAACGCCATGCCTGCATCTATTGTTACAATGCCGTTTGTACCGCATCGCTTTTATCGCGGCTAATGCCATTATATAAAAAACGAAAGGAACACCACATGGGTGAGACCAAATACACCAAAGATCACGAATATATTCGGCTTGAAGCGGGTATCGCGCTTATCGGCATTTCTGATTATGCGCAGAGCCAGTTGGGTGATGTCGTGTTTGTCGAATTGCCCAAGCTCGGTAAAGCGCTTGCTAAAGGCGATGAAGCCGCCATTGTTGAGAGTGTAAAGGCGGCGAGCGAAGTTTATGCGCCCGTCTCGGGCGAAGTCGTCGAGGTTAATGCGGCGCTTGAAGCTCAACCGGGTACCATCAATGAAGACCCCGAAGGTTCAGGATGGTTCATGAAGATAAAGCTGTCCGATCCATCCGAAGTGACAGGCTTGATGAATGAGGCCGATTACAAAGCCTATCTTGCCGCGATCCACTGAAATCATGGGGAGTAAACACGATGCGCTATTTACCGCTCACCTCGGATGATCGCGCGGGTATGTTGGCAAAAATTGGTGTTGATCAGATCGACGCTTTGTTTGCCGATATTCCGTCGAACAAGCTATTACACCATCTTCCTAAATTACCCTTGCATAAAGGCGAAATCGAAGTTGAGCGTCTGATGGGGCGCATGTCTTCGCGCAATGTATCGGCATCGTCGGTCCCGTTTTTTGTGGGCGCAGGTGCTTATAAACATCACATTCCTGCGACGGTCGATCATTTGATTCAACGTTCAGAATTTTTAACAAGTTACACGCCATATCAGCCTGAAATTGCGCAAGGCACGTTGCAGTATTTATTCGAGTTTCAGACGCAAGTGGCGGCCTTGACGGGAATGGATGTCGCCAATGCGTCGATGTATGATGGCTCAACCGGATGCGGTGAAGCGGTACTGATGGCGCATCGGATCACGAAGCGCAGCAAGGCTGTTTTATCGGGTGGGTTGCATCCGCATTATGTCGATGTGGTACAAACGCTTTCCAAAATGGCGCAAGCCGAATGCGTGGCTTTAGCACCTGATGGGATGGCTCACGAAGATATTTTAAGCCAAATCGATAACACGGTTTCCTGTGTTGTGGTTCAGACGCCAGATTTTTTTGGCAATCTCCGCGACCTTCACGCGATTGCCGATAAATGCCATGCGAATGGCGCTTTACTCATTGCAGTGTTTACCGAAGTAATGTCGCTGGCTCTCATCACGCCGCCCGGTGAAATGGGCGCTGATATTGTGGTGGGTGAAGGCCAATCCATCGGCAATGCGTTGAATTTTGGCGGGCCTTATGTCGGGCTTTTTGCTACAAAATCGCAGTATGTCCGTCAAATGCCCGGACGGCTTTGTGGCGAGACGGTGGATGCCGATGGCACTCGCGGTTTTGTGTTGACGTTATCAACGCGCGAACAACATATTAGGCGCGATAAAGCGACATCGAATATCTGCACCAATTCAGGCCTATGTACCTTGGCGTTTACCATCCATATGTCCTTATTGGGGCAAGTTGGATTAAAACGTGTGGCAGAAATTAATCATGCCAATGCCGTTAAGCTGGCCAATCAATTAAGCGCCATAAAAGGCGTGTCGGTTTTGAACAAAAGTTTCTTTAACGAGTTTGCCGTTCGTTTACCGGGTAATGCAGCGCATATCGTTGAACAACTTGCAGCACGCCAGATTATGGCCGGCGTACCGGTGTCACGGCTTTTACCTCATGCGGGCCTTGATGACGTGCTGCTCGTTGCCAATACAGAAGTGAATAGGGATGAGGATCGCCAAGCCTTTGTCGATGCGTTGAAGGAGATCATATGATGTTGAACCGTCAAGGACGCCCAACAATACCGGGGGATGCGTTGCTTAGCGATCATCCAACCTTCACCGGGAACAAAGCACTCTCGCAAATCGAGCCTTTGATTTTTGAAACGGGAAGGCTTGAAACAACCGGTGTCGATTATGAAGCACCCAAACCATTCACATCTCGCTTGGGCGGCTTAGAGCGTAAAAGCGAGATTGGTCTACCGGGCCTCTCCGAGCCTGAAGCGATGCGGCATTATGTGCGGTTGAGCCAGAAAAATTATGGCATTGATACGGGCCTCTTTCCGTTAGGCTCGTGCACGATGAAACATAATCCGCGGTTGAATGAAAAAATAGCGCGTATGCCCGGCTTTAGCGATGTGCATCCGTTGCAACCATTATCGAGTGTTCAAGGCGCGTTGGAGGTCATGCACACGCTCTCGCATTGGTTGATGGAACTAACCGGGATGGACGCCGTTGCGCTTTCCCCTAAAGCAGGCGCGCATGGCGAACTTTGTGGCATGATGGCGATTAAAGCCGCCATTGCGGCTAAGGGTGAAGCAGTCACGCGGAAAATTGTTTTGGTGCCTGATTCCGCTCATGGCACCAATCCCGCGACAGCGGCGTTGATCCATTTTATCGTCAAGCCTGTGCCAGTGCGGGACGATGGTACGGTTGATCCTTCGGTTGTCGCGTCTTTGGCGGGTCCTGAAACGGCTGCGATCATGTTGACCAATCCGAATACCTGCGGCTTGTTCGAAAAAGATGTCGTTGCGATTGCTGATGTGATCCATGCGGCGGGTGGATATTTTTATGCCGATGGCGCGAATTTTAACGCGATTGTTGGCAAAGCAAGACCCGGCGATTTAGGGGTGGATGCGATGCATATCAATCTACACAAAACCTTCTCGACGCCCCATGGCGGCGGGGGGCCGGGCGCGGGTCCGGTTGTTCTCTCGCAACGGCTTGCACCTTTCGCGCCCGTGCCGTTTGTGCGGCATACCGATGATGGGTTTGAGCTGGTTGAAAGCGAAGCGGAAGCGGCAAAGCATGGCGCTGATGCGTTTGGTCGAATGACGGCGTTTCATGGCCAGATGGGCATGTATGTGAGAGCCTTGTCCTACATGTTTTCGCATGGGGCGGATGGATTGCGACAGGCGTCTGAAGATGCCGTACTTAATGCCAATTATATCCGCGCTTGCTTGGCCGATCTCATGTCCCTGCCCTATGGCAACAGGCCCTGTATGCATGAAGTGCTGTTTGATGATGCTTGGCTGAAAGATACGGGCGTTACGACGCTCGATTTTGCGAAAGCCATGATCGATGAAGGCTACCATCCGATGACCGTGTATTTCCCGCTTGTCGTGCATGGCGCAATGTTGATTGAACCAACAGAAAGTGAAAGCCGCGCATCGCTTGATCTGTTCATCGCAACGCTGCGTGATCTCGCGATGGCCGTTAAGCGCGGCGAGACCGAGCGGTTTACGGGCGCGCCCTATCACGCGCCTGTGCGACGGATGGACGAGACACGGGCCGCCCGCAGCCCGATCTTAAAATACACGCCACCGCAACCGATTATGCAGGCGGCAGAATAATGAGGGGAGGGTCTACCCACGGTTGAGCTGGCATAGCAAGCGCCGCGGCGGCAACAATCAGCAAGCGATCAGCATGTAAAAATGACGCAATCCGAAACGCGGGCACTTTAAGATGCGTAGATAAAATTACACGCAATGAGAGAAGATATTCCTATTACACCGTAAAATATAATTTCTGGTAGGGTCGTTTACGCCCAGTATTGCCAACCTACCCGCTGACTACCTCAATGGTTACGATAATTACCTCAACCCCAGTCGCTATTTACCTCAAAGCGAACCAAAAACAGCTACCCTGCCGCCTTACCCAACAAACACCCCGGACATACTCCACCGGGTAGGCCCGGCTTTAGGCTATAAAAAATATGCCGCCCGATAACATCGCGTTTTTCCAAGGCCTTCGCCCAATAAGGTCGCACATAATCGGCGTGATAATGGGTGGAATCGCCCACTTCGGCGTTATAAATCGCCCCTTCCAACACTTTTCGGGCTAGTTTTTCGGCCAAAGCCCAGGAATCGGGGTCGGTTACCACCAGCGATTTACCCTCGCAGGTAAAGGTGAACTCGCAGCCCAGATAGCGCTCCTGATTTTGATAGACAATTTCGCAGATGGTTTTGGGATAATAGATACTTTTCAATCGGTTAAGCACCACTTGGGCTACCGCCGCCTGGCCCATTTCCGGCTCGCTTCGGGCCTCGAAATAGACCGCTTCGGACAGGCAATGCATCTCCTTGGCAAAGTCGGAAGGCTTGATGAGGCTTACAAAAACGGGCTTCGGATCCGCAGGCCGAATAATCGGTAAGGGCTTGGCAACAATGGATATTCCGCCCGAGTAACGGTCCTTTTCTATGCCGCCCGAAAGCCGATCAACCGTAAGCAACGCCACGCTTAAGGTGGCTGCTCCCACCACCCCCGGCGTCGTGGCCACAGGGTCTGCTTTAGGCGTCAAACCGGAGCCGACCGTTACCTTTCCCTCGCCCTCTATTATGCGGGATTCCGCAAGATTTGTCAGGGTGTTAGCATGAGGATTGGCGACTATGCCAAGCGCTGGAGTCTGCCCGTCGAAGCTCGGCAAAAAGGCGGGCAACGGGTCGCTCTTTTTCAACGTATTGACCCGCTCCTCCGCCCCCGCCCCAAGCTTTTCCTGATAGCGCGGCACCGTTGCAAAGCCCGGCGAAAATTCAGGCCCAAGGCCGATATGAGCGGGTATAATGATCAAGGGTTCAGCCTCATCAGAGGCCTCTATGCTTGCCGTATTCGATAAGGATTTCAAAAGGTTAGCGGGTTGCTTCGGGTGATAGGTCGCAATCGAAAAACCCCGCGTGGCATCCACACTGGCGCTCGCGGTAAAGGACACCAAAAGGCAGCCTCCCAACACCGCGCGGTTGAGCACCGAAAGCACCCGAACAAGACCGGAACGCCGCATGAAACCCGCCCGAACCTTTCAAAAAGTGGCGGCGAATCACCCAATCGCGACCCACCAAGCTTTCCCGCGTTTATCCCGCGTTAAGGTTGATGGGAGGTTAAAGATTATAGTTTACAAAGGGTTAACGGTTTCCTGGGGTTAACCGTTTCCTGGGGTTATGCCTGGCTCGCGACTTTGGCGCCAATCGCTGCCTGCGCCGCAGCTAACCGTGCAATCGGCACACGGTAGGGCGAGCAGGACACATAATCGAGGCCAGCCCCTTCGCAAAAGCTGATCGAAGCCGGATCGCCGCCATGTTCGCCGCAAATCCCTAGCTTTATCAAGGGCCTCGTCGCACGCCCCCGCTCAGCAGCCAGCCTCACAAGTTCGCCCACGCCCTCTTGATCGAGCGTCACAAACGGATCCGCTGGCAACAGCCCGCTTGCCGTATAGGTACCCAAAAACGACGCCGCATCATCGCGACTAATGCCCAAGGTCGTCTGCGTTAAATCATTGGTACCAAAAGAGAAAAACTCAGCCGATTGGGCAATCTCCGCCGCTCGTAAAGCGGCGCGCGGCAACTCAATCATCGTACCCACCTGATAGGTAAAGCTCGCCCCGGTCTCTGCCTGCACAGCTTTGGCCATTGCATCAATCCGGGCCTTGACAAAATCGAGCTCCGGCTTCGCCATCACCAGCGGTACCATCACCTCTGGAATAACAGCCTGTCCGGTCTTTTGAGCGGCCTCAACAGCCGCCTCAAAAATCGCCCTTGCCTGCATTTCAGCGATTTCGGGGTAAGCAACGGCCAAACGGCACCCTCTAAAGCCCAGCATCGGGTTAAATTCGTGCAATTCCAGTGCTCTAGCCTTAAGCTTTTCGGGACTAGCCCCCATCGCTTGCGCCACTTCCGCGATTTCCTCGTCCGAATGCGGCAAAAACTCGTGCAAAGGCGGATCAAGCAAGCGGATGGTGACAGGAAGGCTCTGCATAATCGTAAAAAGCTCAACAAAATCAGCGCGCTGCATCGGCAACAGTTTGGCCAGAGCCTGCCGTCTTCCGGCGGTATCATCGGCCAAAATCATCTCGCGAACCGCCACAATACGCTCACCTTCAAAAAACATATGCTCGGTGCGGCACAATCCAATGCCTTCGGCACCAAAATTCCGCGCGGTTCTGGCATCCAATGGCGTCTCCGCATTGGCCCGCACCTTCATCCGGCGAACTTTATCGGCCCAGCCCATCAAAGTGCCAAACTCACCCGATAATTCAGGCTCAATCATCTTCACCTGACCCAGCAGAACCTGCCCGGTCGAGCCATCAATCGTAATAAAATCGCCCTTTTTCAGCGTCACACCCGAGGCCGTAATCGTCCCTGCCGCCATATCAACCTTCAACATGCCCGCGCCCGATACGCAGGGCTTGCCCATGCCACGCGCCACAACGGCGGCGTGCGATGTCATGCCACCCCGCGCCGTCAAAATCCCTTCCGCCGCGTGCATACCGTGAATATCTTCGGGCGAGGTTTCAACGCGAACAAGAATAACCTTGCGCCCTGCCGCTTTTGCAGCCTCCGCTTCATCGGAATCGAGCACAATCTCCCCCATCGCCGCCCCCGGCGAAGCGGGTAAGCCAGAAGCCATCACGCGACGCTCGGCTTTGGGGTCAATCGTTGGATGCAAAAGCTGGTCAAGCGAGGCAGGATCAATCCGGCCTACCGCTTCTTCCTTGGTAATCAGCCCTTCGGCTGCCAAATCGACAGCGATTTTCAAGGCAGCCTTTGCCGTCCGCTTGCCATTGCGCGTTTGCAACATCCACAGCTTGCCGCGTTCAATGGTAAATTCGACGTCCTGAATATCGCGGTAATGCTTTTCAAGCAGCGCACAAATCCGCAAAAACTCATGAAACGCATCCGGCATCGCCTTTTCCAGCGATGGCCGATCCGATCCGGCAGCGATACGCGCGATTTCGGTAATATCCTGCGGCGTCCGAATGCCGGCGACGACATCCTCCCCCTGCGCATTGATCAAAAATTCGCCATACAGTTCTTTTGCACCCGTTGACGGGTTGCGTGTAAAAGCGACCCCGGTAGCCGATGTCTCGCCTAAATTACCAAACACCATCGCCTGAACATTCACCGCCGTCCCCCAGCTTGCCGGGATGGCATGTAGCTCGCGGTATTTATTCGCGCGTGCATTCATCCAGGAGCCAAAAACGGCACCAATCGCGCCCCATAATTGTTCCTTCGGGTCTTGCGGGAAGGCTTTGCCAAGCTCTTGCTCAACAACGGCCTTATAATCGGCCACAATCGCCTTCCATTCGTCCGTGGTGACTTGCGTATCGAGCGTATAGCCACGGCGTTCTTTGGCGGTCTCTAAAATATCCTCAAAATGGTAATGCTCAACGCCAAGCACAACATCCGAATACATTTGGATAAACCGGCGATAGGAATCCCACGCAAAACGGGCGTCACCCGATCCCTTCGCCAAAGCTTCAACGGTGAGATCATTTAACCCAAGATTGAGCACCGTATCCATCATGCCGGGCATTGAGGCGCGCGCGCCCGAGCGAACCGAGACCAGAAGCGGATGATGAGCGTCCCCAAAACGCTTGCCCGTCAATTCGCCGATATGGGCCAGAGCGGATGCGACTTGCGCCTCCAACTCGACCGGATAGGTTTTTCCATGGTCGTAATAAAAGGTGCATAATTCGGTGGTAATCGTAAATCCGGGGGGAACGGGTAATCCAAGATTGCTCATCTCGGCAAGGTTAGCCCCCTTGCCGCCTAAAAGATTACGCATTCCGGACTCGCCCTCGGCTTTTCCGTCTCCGAATGTGTAGACCCATTTTGCCATGACCGACCCCATTTCGCAGTTGCGAGATCAACTTGATTGGCCGATCCCTTCTCAAAAAGCAACTAGAACTAAAGCTCAGCATTGCTTCGGAAAGAATTGATCCACAAAGCGCCATACCCCTCATCTCTCTTCCAAGCAAAAATAGGATATTTCTGGGTGAATACCGCTCGGGGGCCTCGCCATGAAGCGGCAACGAGGCTATAGGAAGCGGGGTGAGGAGATGCCCATGTCAACGGTCGAAAATACCGCAAAGCCTACCTATACCCCCCAGATTATTCTGGCCTGCGGTTGCCTTATCGGCTTTCTCACCTTCGGGCCACGCGCCTCGGCGGGTCTGTTTCAGCTTCCCATGTCGCATGAATATGGCTGGGGTCGGGAGATTTTTTCCTTCTCTATCGCCATTCAAAATCTCCTCTGGGGCGTCGGCCAGCCCTTTGCGGGCGCACTGGCGGACCGTTTTGGCACGATCCGCATGTTATGTTTGGGTGCCTTGCTTTACGCCCTCGGGCTTGTCGTGATGGCTTATTCCTCCAGTCCGGGGGTTTTAACCCTTGGCGCGGGCTGTCTTATCGGCGTAGGCCTTTCGGGCTGTTCGTTTAATCTCGTCATTGGCGCGTTCGGAAAATTACTGCCTGAAAAATGGCGCGGCCTCGCCTTTGGTGCGGGTACTGCCGCAGGTTCATTGGGCCAATTCGTCTTTCCGCCCATTGGCAGTGCATTAATCGATAATATTGGCTGGCATGAAACCCTTTTGGTCTTTTCGATTACCTTATTGTTCGTTTTGCCCTTGTCGCTTCCACTGGCAACCCGTGCATTAACGAGATCAGATACGGTCAAAAGCCCCAAACAATCGGTAACGGCGGCGCTTAGCGAAGCGTTTCACCATCCAAGCTATGTGATGCTGGTCTTAGGCTTTTTCACCTGCGGCTTTCAGCTTGCCTTTATCACGGCGCATTTGCCTGCCTATCTCAACGATATCGGTATGCCAGCCTGGGTCGGCGGATGGACGTTGGCTGTCATTGGCTTAGCCAATGCCGTTGGTTCCTTAACCGCAGGGTGGCTGTCAGGCCGTATGCCGAAGCGTTGGATTCTATCCGTGATCTATCTCGGGCGGTCTGTAGCGGTTCTTTGCTTTATTCTAGCACCTGCAACACCCGCAAACGCCTTAATATTTGGCGTTGCTATGGGCTTTTTATGGTTATCGACGGTTCCACCCACATCAAGTCTGGTAGCCGTCATGTTTGGCACCCGCTATCTCGCTATGCTGTATGGCTTTGCCTTTTTCTCGCATCAATTAGGCGGTTTTTTAGGCGTCTGGCTGGGCGGTGTACTCTATGAAAAAACGGGTTCTTATATGGTTGTCTGGTGGCTTTCGATTGCGCTTGGTATTGCCTCCGCGCTGATCAATCTGCCGATCCGAGAAACCGCAGTCGTGCGCCAAGAGCCGCAATTAGCCTAATTTATTTCAGCATTTCCTATAAGGGGTAAAATTCGTGAGCACTTTTAAAGCCTTGATGATCACCAAAGATGAAACAGGCGTTCAGCATCTCGATTGGAAGCAACTGACCGTCGACGAATTAATGGAAGGCGATGTTGTTGTTCGCGTCACGCACTCCACGATCAACTACAAAGATGGCCTGTTTCTATCAGCCAAATCAGCCATTCCGCGTAAATTCCCGATGATCGGCGGCATTGATCTCGCAGGCCTTGTTGAAAGCTCCTCCCATTCTGGCTTCAAGGCGGGTGATGCTGTGCTTTTAAACGGCTATGGGCTCTCCGAAACCCATTACGGCGGCTATGCCGAAAAAGCCCGCGTGAAAGGCGATTGGCTGATCACATTACCGCACGGAATAGACGCCCATCATGCGATGGCGATTGGTACCGCTGGCTATACCGCAATGCTCTCTGTGCTAGCGCTGGAAAAGCATGGTGTTAAGCCGTCGGACGGCCCCGTCTTGGTAACAGGTGCCGCAGGCGGCGTAGGCTCGGTTGCCATTGCCATCCTATCAAAACTCGGTTGGCATGTGATCGCCTCAACAGGCCGTCCTGAAGAAGCGGATTACTTGAAGGCGCTCGGCGCGTCCGAGATTATCGATCGCAAAGAATTATCCGAACCGGGCCGCCCGCTCGGCAAAGAGCGTTGGGCCGCGGCGGTCGACTCCGTCGGCTCGCACACGCTGGCCAATGTGCTTGCCATGACAAAAACGCATGGCGCGGTGGCCTGCTGCGGCTTGGCGCAAGGCATGGATTTACCCGCAAGCGTTGCGCCGTTTATCCTTCGCGGTATCGCCTTGCTGGGTATTGATAGCGTCATGTGTCCAATGGCGCATCGCTTGGAAGCATGGAAGCGTCTCGCCATCGATCTTGATCTGAAAAAGCTTGATGCGATGACGCGCACCATCGCCTTCGCCGATGTGATTACGGAAGCCGCAAAAATCGTCAAAGGCGGTATTCGCGGCCGCGTCGTTGTGAATATCGCTTAAGCCGATACGATTGAAGGCTTCCCCATATAGGTGCCTTCGATCAAGGCCTTGCGCTTGCTAAGTTCATTCGCCGCTAAATCCAGAAAAGCCCGCACGCGCGGCGAGCCTTTCAGGTCGGGATGTGTCAACAACCACAGCCCGGTTGCGAAATCAGGATTAGGCTCCGTCAAACGCACCAAATTGGGCCTTTGATCGGCAATCAGGCAGGGCAACGGACCAATGCCAATGCCCTCCTCTACTGCTTCGGTAAGACCAAGAACCGTGTTGATCTTAATCGCGATCTGCGCCTCAGGCACCCGCTCAT